>Ga0209835_1000143_pt1 | contig 49790 bp, 33 predicted proteins | sample LakKivwa52mmetaG_FD_184138 | JGI IMG/M metagenome (GOLD analysis project Ga0209835, IMG submission 184138) | Anoxic lake water microbial communities from Lake Kivu, Rwanda to study Microbial Dark Matter (Phase II) - Lake Kivu water 52m metaG... | ecosystem: Environmental > Aquatic > Freshwater >...
TTTTAACCCAACTTGAGATTTAATCATTCGTATATTCCTCAAATTGAATTGGATATCGGATTGGGATTCATCATTCGGGGAACACAAATTTTTTTCTGTAAAAGGGCATGGATTTGTATCCCATGGCTGTGTAAATTTCGTTTGCAGCCACTGTTGGTATGCTGCATATTCTAATATTCACCTGCTTGCCGTTGCTTTGTTCGATGGAAATAGTGGCCGATTTTTGCGTATTCATAATTCTGACAATATTCTGCCAGTCGTGATGAATTCCATGGTTTTTCAGTCTGTGCCTGATGGTATTTACCACCGTGTAGGCGAGTATTCCCAGGAACAGGTGAGCCTCTGTGTGCTCGTCTTTTTGATGAAATATTGGCCGCAGGCTCAGGTCTGATTTCAAAACCCGGAAGGCTGCTTCTATTTCGCGGATGGTGTTGTAAATATCCCACATGGCTTTTTCGTCAATTTCCTCAAGATTGGTTCGTATGAAATACACGCCCTCTCCAGCGGAGGGGGACAATGGCTTTTTTTCCCAGGTGACCTGAACGGCTATGCCATCCTCTTCTTTCACATCAATTTGATAATGCTTATTAGCGGCTGAATAGCGTTCTTTGATCCGGCCAATGCGTTCGATTACTTTGGCGTATTTTTTTGTACCGCCTTTTTTGTGGATGGCTTGTGCTATATGTTCGATCTCTTCTTCATAGCGTTCGCAGAAATGGTCGTTCATGGCCATCTCTTTTTTTGCTTTCATCTGGCTGCGAACATATAAAAAGCGGTCGTCATTGTCCGGCTTTTCAACCCAGCGGATTTCTATGGGCTGGTCGCGTTTATCATGCAAATGAACTGTTTTGTCGCCCACTGCACGATAATCCTTCAACTTTGAACGGCTCACGCAAACGTAGGAGTATTGCCTGTCCTTTAGCATTTGCAGGTTATCTTCGGTGGCAATGCCTGCATCTATCACCACCACAGGTTTACGCCCACTGGCAGAGGTGCGCAGTGATAATTGTTCCACGATGTGCTCCAGGGTTTTGCAATCGGCTATGTTGCCCCGGAATATTTTACTGTACTTGACAAAGCCTTCTACATTGACCACCAGCGCCAAGGCCACCAGGCGGGCATCATTTCTTTTTTCTTTGCTCCGGTGGAATCTGGCCAGGTTACTGCCTTCTTTTCGCCCTTCAAAATAGGTGTTGGTCAGATCATTTAAGATGATCTTGTCTTCCAAATCAAACAGTTCATTGGTTTTTACCGAAAGAAAATCCTCGATGTTCTCCTTTTGTTTGTATAACATGCTGCTGGCACGGTACAGGTGAAATCGGTTGATGGACAATGAATCTCTGTCAAACAGTTCTGCAACGGCTGAGTTGTCGTTGATCCATTGTGCAGTTTTGTGCTCTGATGCGGGATAAGTCGCACGGCTTATGATGTGCATCAGCGCCCGTTCTGTTTGTGTTTCATCCCAGCTGCATTGCTTTAAAAACTCACCAACGGATAACTCTTCCAGTGCTTGTTTGCACAGCCATTCACAGCCGATCTCACGAACATCCTCCATAATGATACTCGAGAGATCAACGTGCTGAAAATCTTTATCCCTGGTTGCTTTTCGCTTTGTTTCTGCCTGTGCAACAGGCTGTTCTGTCAAATGCTTATGATTTATCTGCCGGTAAAAATACTGCGCAAGTTTTTCAACGTTTGGCGGTATTTGGCTGGCAAACAGACTTTGTCCGCCCGTAAGAAGTTGATCAATACGGTCGGCCAGCATTTTTCTTTCGGCATCGGTTTCTATCTCTTGGAGCTTGCCCAGCACAAGTATGGTGTTGTGCCTTGTTTTATCGCCTATGCGATAGCTTTGGCAAAGCTTGAAATACCGGTAAATTTTTCCGGTGGTTTTGTCCTTCTTATCTGCTGCTTTTATAAACATGCGGCAAAGATAGCGATGATTTTCTAACCACCAAATATGACTGTCATTTTCTGGGACTACAAATCAAGCCCGAAATTAATATCATTGATAATCTGATACATAACATTTAAACCATGCCAAAAATTGCAGTTTTCACCAATCTTTTACCATTTTTTCGGGGTAGGGTGCTCAAGTTGGGTTAAAATTTTCTGGCCTTATACCCAGAAAAATCAGAATTCGATGGTGTAATTAAAAGATTGAGAGCCAGTCCCGGGTTTTACTGGAGGAGTAGCCGGCCTTGGTTTGGGCTTAGGTTTAACTTCATATTCAAACTGAACGGGAACCGCCTCAGGCAGCTTGAAGTTGATCCGGGTTTTCATCGAAGCAGTAACCCTTAATCCACGGTTTTTGGCTTTATCGTACTTCAGCAAGCGTATCACGCGGAGCGCCTCCTCATCGCAACCATATCCGAGGCCATGTGTAACTTCGGCTTCGATCACATTTCCCAGGCCATCCACCCGGTAGGCAACATGCACAGCCCCTTCGATCTTGTTTTGGAGTGCCTCGGGTGGATATTGCAGGTTTTTTCGGATAAACTCCTGAAATCCAGGCTTCCCGCCAGGATACTTTGGCAAATTGATGAATTTCTTTTCTCTCTTAAATTCGCTCATAGCTGAGTTGGATTACTGAAAAACAAATGTAAACCATTTCAAAAATCTGACAAAAATGGTTGTCTATCCATTTGATTTAATTGATTTTAGGGTGTTTATTATCGGGTACATCATTCGGTTTTTTTATCACCACATCAGGCACATTAGGGCACAATAGAAGAGGATATTTGCAAACAGACTCCCCATTATTGAGATTTTTAATCACCACATCAGGCACAGTAGGGCACAATAGAAGAAAGCATTTCAGAAAAAGCAAATTTACCCGAACCCGCTTGCCCCATTTCCCCTAACTACGGAGTTAACCCTGAGTGCCTAATGTGTCCTATTGTGCCTATTGTGGTTAATTTTTTTAGCCCATTTTCAGGTCATAATTTTCTGTAGAAGGTTAACCGAAAAGTCTTTACCAATCACAAATTAACTATTTTTGCTAACGCTTTGCCTCAGGCAAACTTCCATCGCAGTTAATTAATCAATAAAAAATAAGACAATGATTGACTTTTCATTAACCAACGACCAGCTCGGTATTATTGAAAAATACCGTGATTTTACCAACAGGTGGATCATTCCGAACCGCCTGAAATATGATGAACTGGCTGAATTTCCGTGGGAAGTTGTTAAAGCCGCTTACGCCGAAGGCATTATGAACGGCCCCATGGCAAAACAATACGGCGGGCATGACCATTCACTGCTGGATGGCGCCCTTGCTTCAGAAGAGCTCGGGGCAGGCTGTATCGGAATCGGCATTTGCATTGATGCCAACACACTGGCGCTCACCCCGTTGTATATCGCCGCCTCGGATACACTGAAGAAAAAGTACTTCGGACTGATTAACGAAGTGCAGGGTGTTGCAGCTTACTGTCTCACCGAGCCCAACGCCGGCTCCGATGTGCAGGCCATCAAAACTACCGCCCTCAAAAAAGGTGACAAATACATCATCAACGGACACAAACGCTACATCACCAATGCCGAAGCATCCACCTTCCTCACGGTATTCGCCCTCACCGACCCTGAAAAAGGATCAAGAAGCCTGACGGCATTTCTGGTTCCGACTGATTCTCCCGGCGTGGAGATGAAACCACGAATGAAGAAAATGGGGCAAAAAGCAAGTGTACAAAACGAAATTTTGTTCCATGATGTGGAAGTCCCGGCCGAAAACATGATCGGTGAAGAGGGTCACGGATTTATAATCGCAATGAAAACTTTCGATCGTACACGCACTGGCGTTGGAGCATTAAGTGTGGGAAATGCCCGTGCAGCCTACGAAACAGCCAAAGCATGGACCAAAAATCGCCGTCAGTTCGGTCAGCCAATTTCAGCCAACCAGGCCATCGCTTTCATGCTTGCCGACATGGCCACCAAAATCGAAACTGCCAGAATCCTGGTTTGGTATGCCGCCTGGGCTTACGACCACGACAAGAAAAAACTCAACAAGCTCTCAGCCATGTCGAAGCTCTATGCTTCTGATATCGGAATGGAAGTAACCACCGATGCCGTTCAGGCAATGGGCGGCGAAGGTTACACCTGGGACAATGCGGTGGAGAAAATGATGCGCGACGCCAAACTCTGCCAGATCTATGAAGGTACTAACCAGATACAAAGGCTGGTAATTTCGAAAAGTATATTGAAAGAGTAGAAGAGGATGGGGTGGTAAGGAATGGGGTGTTGGGTGAATGGGGTGTTGGGTGAATGGGGGAATGTGTAATTGGGTTAATGGGGTGATTTGGTAATGAGATGATTAAGGTCACTTGACTTCCAAAGTTCTGTTGCTTTCACGTAGAATTATATTGTCTTTTAATGAGGAATAGCGGATGATCTCAATAATTGTAGCTGTTGCATCGAACATGGCGATCGGGAAGGATAACCAGTTGCTGTGGCACATTTCAGATGATCTGAAACGCTTTAAGCAACTCACCTCCGGCCATACGGTAATCATGGGTCGAAACACCTGGCTTTCGCTGCCTAAACGTCCCCTGCCCCACCGCACCAATATCGTAATCACCGATAACCCCACCGAATGCTTTGAAGGTTGCGTTATGGTCAACTCCATCGAAGCAGCGCTGGCCAGATGTAATCCTGCCGAAGAGTCTTTCGTGATGGGTGGCGCATCCATTTACCGGCAAATGATGCCATTAGCCCACAAATTGTACATTACCCGTGTTGACAAACCTTTCGAGGGAGATACATTTTTCCCCGAAATCAACCCCACCGAATGGGAACTCAGCGGTCACTCCGAATGGTTTGAGATGCCAGACAGAAGTTTCAGCTACCGGTTTGAAAATTACTGCAGACTAACAAAGTAAATACATCGCAGTTGAGGTTGGGATAGGATTAGCCAATGCAAAATCTCCTGACAGATCTTACCTTCCGGTGAGTAGATGACTTCAGCCAGAGTGTCCTTTTTAATACCATCTCTATACCATCCCTATACCATCTCTATGTACGGACGTTCTACAAAACTGAATGTCAATGAGTTGGTTATGCTTTGCATAGAGAAAACATAGAGAATACAGCTAAAATCCATCCCCAAACCGAACTGACCCGTCAGTTTAGCCCGAATTTATTTCACCATAAGTTTATTGAATGCTCTTCCTGCATTCCACTCAACCTGAACAAGATAGACTCCCCATTTCAGGTTCCTGAGCTGGTGTGTGGTCTGACCATTTTCAAACTGATGCTGGTGGATAATCCTTCCGTCCATCGTGCAGATCGTAAGGTTCAGGCATCCAGGGGTTGCAATTATGGTAGCATTTCCGTCAGAAGGATTTGGAAAAATATCGAATTCATGAGGATTTGTTCTTTCTCCGACAACTGACGATAACATTTGAAAACCGGTAACCGCCGTCATTCCCCCGGTAACAAAAACTCCTTCAGCGTCAGGCATAAAGGGATCATATTGCGGCATTAAAAAATGCTCTTTTTCATTTTCTTCATCAAAAAACCTGAAGGAAAGTACATCTCCCTCCTCAGCGCCGTCCTTCTCAGCAGTCGTTTTATCATCGCCATAAACCACGAGTAAAGTGTTATTATCGGTTTCCATTTCAATGCGTGACATTCCAAGGCAGTTTCCATGAGCGTCAAAAACACCTAACACCCCTCTTTTAAATGCATTTCGTGCATTCTGCCCGATGCTGAAAAAATGAATTATCCCGGTTGATTTCACTTTCCAGGGGAAATCCGTTCCAGGATCATTTTTTCTGCTTTTTGAGGAGAAGTAGAAGGCCTGATAATCGGGGAAATCAATCGTAACCGGATTGAGAAACCAGGCCTGGTAGCCCAGACCCGGCCAAAGGGTTGAAAGGGTATAAATACCTCCCATCGGCCAGTAAATCAATCCGTTATAGAGATCAAAAAGGTAAAGGATGTCGGTATCCGGATTGGTGAAAAGTTCCTGGATGGAGGCAGGTTGATTACTGAGATATGGCAGAATATGATAACCGGCTGCAAGTTCCAGGTGATTGTTTCCCGGCAGATCGCCGCAAAAAATGAGTTCATCATCGGTGAGCATTTTCAGTTTATACCCCGAAGAACTGTTCCAGTTGCCAATAGTATTTACATTTATTGGCGGGGGCGCATACATTCCACCCACATTCTGCAAAACAACAAGATTGTTGCTGACACTGCCAAACATGATTTCCACCTGAGGTTCATCCGGGAGCAGGAACCCCGAAATCACCGACCAGCCTTCCGGTAAAAAGATGTTTTGCAGGCTGCAGATTACTTCGATCTCATCCAACGCCGTCACCAGGCTGGTTGCATCCTTTGCCCTCGCCTGCAAAGTATTAATCCCGGGGAGCAAAGTCACAGTTGCTGACCACGTTCCGCCGGATCCGGCTGAAATCCAACCTTCGCCGTTGAGGTTGACCTCTACCGCAATCAGGTCGCCGTCAGGATCGGATGCGGTGCCGAAAATGGTCAGCCCATAATCGCACAACTTCTCCTTATCCTGGGGAAATATCAAATTTACCAAAGGGTATCTTAAAATGCTGATTTCCAGAGTATCGGTAGTTACAGGATAGAGTGGTGGTAAACCGGTAACATGAAGTACGATCTGTGCAAATCCATCGGCAATATCCTGATTACCCGGAATATAGGTTGTAGACAAAAGTGTATCAACGACAAAAGTGCCATCTCCTTCTGATGTCCAGAGAATAGATGTGAAATTATCGGCCAGTGCGCTGCCCGTGACTAATGGCACACCTTCCACCAGCGTATCAGCCACACCGGCGAAGGCAAAGGGCGCAGGCGGCATCGGCATTTGACCAGAGTAGGCCTTGATACACAAATCGTATTTATAGGGAGTGCCCACACCAACCTGGTACCATGCTGCTGGCCAGATTTCAGGATTTGGGGCAATCCAGAATTTCCCGGTTTCGATATGAGGCCTGGAATAAGTGGCAATAGTATCTTCGATAGATATCGGCCACTTGTTGTTTGGATTTTTTGAGTCGTAGCCGATCTGGACGTAAAAAGTTTTTCCTTCGGGAATGTAGAGGGAAGAATCGAGATCGAAAGTATAATATCCTGGCAGATCGCAGATTACCTCGTCCTTTGACAGCAGCAATTCGCTGAGTGATCCGTTGAAACTCCCAAAAATTTTAATGCTGACTCCCGAACCCGCATATTGAACAAAAGTTCCGATTTTTGTGATTTCCGTTATGCCCTCTGCACCTTCGAATTTCACCAGTCCATACCCTACTCCATTGTTAAATCCTACGCCCCAGTATCCGCCAATTTCGTCGTACTGATAAAGGTAAGCGCCAGTGTCGTGCTCCATCACATCGGGCCAGTAGCCATTGTATTTCAGGAACTGCGAGTCGAAAAAGGAAACGTAATAGTAACCGCCCTCACCCCAGTTCGGGCCGTAGGTATTTTTCACGATCCATGCGCCTGTGCCACCCGCAGTCAGCAAAGTATCGTTCCAGCCCACAATCACACCGGCATGGTTTACCTGGTTGTTTCCACCATAAAAATAGGTGGCATTGCCGGCATTAAAAAAATTGGCATTGTAGTACATCAGTGTCCAGACCGGGCCGGTATTCAGAATCGTTTGTTTTGTAAAATCGCGGTCGAGCGGTGGTGTGTAGCGTGCCTGGTGAATGTAAAACGAAGGAATCAGATCGTCGGGGCAATTTTCGGGGCCGGTAGTTCCTCCGGGAAAAGGGTCTTCGGTTTCGAGAAACGGTCCAGAGCGGCGGGCAAAATAGGAGGTCGCCATCCAATGATTGCCGTTGGTGTTGCGCTCGGGGAGATACTTGTGGCAGATTTTCAGGTTGTTATCCGAAAGATTGAAATATCCTTTACCAAGCATCAGCAATCTCGACTCCACCGTTCCCATAACCGAATAAGCCCAGCAACCACCATTGGATTGCGTTTTCACAGAGGTTAGCCAGGGTGTTTGCCGCATGTCGTAAACAAGCGGAAATTCCCTTTCAGGCTCAGCTTTCAGGTTTAACCACGGATTGTCGGCTGGCTTTACCGGAGGAAGCACAATGCCATTTTCAGCCATCTCTTTCAGTTCATCCTGCGAAATCCGAAAACTACTGTCAACCGGCGCTTTTTCAGGCCTGGACTGAGCTATCGCCGCAGGCACAATCAGTAAAACCATCAGAAGTAAAAGTAAAATGGATTTCATAGTTTTATCAATTTGGCGGATTGCGTAATGTGTTTATATTGAGGGTGATAAAGCTCAACAAGCAGTAAGTAAATCCCCTGCGGGATATCCTCCAGCTTTACTTTTACATGAGCATCTTCACCGTCAAAGCTGATTTTCATTTCCCGGCCTGTGTAATCGAACATCCGCAGCATATCAATGCGGATTCCGGGGATTTCATCCACAGTGAGAGTAAAAAACTTATCCACTGGGTTCGGGTAGATTTTAAGAACAATTCGCGGTAAATTGAGATGAGGCACTCCCTCAGGCGGTGGCAAAGTTCCCCTGAACCACGAAAGCCCACCGGAGTAGTTGCCCACGATCATATCTTCAAATTCATCGCCGTTCAGATTGGCTAAAGCCACAGCACTTCTCCATCCTTCATCAATCCAGAGGTAATTTTTCATCACCAGGCTGAACTGGCCATCCAGGTTATCATCAATGCCAGAAAAGTAAAAAATCTCCCCAAACTCAGAGCCTGCAAAGAGATGAGTGGTTCCGTTCTTATCTCGGAAAAAATGCGGGATGCAATACCCATACACCGAAAGGTTGGGATTGCGTATGTTGACGCCTCCAAGACTGTCTTTTACAAAAGAAAACACAGGGTTGGTAAGGCTTCCGGTATTTTGGTACCAGGAGATGGTTCCGTTTCTTCGGCCAATGACGAGGTCATGCAGGCCATCATCATTAAGATCGAAAAGCTGGGGAGCGCTGTAGCTTCCAACGCTAATATTTTGGTAATCTGCGTCTTTTAGTTCAAAATCAGCAGCCTGGCCTGGCAGGGCGACATTTTCAAGAAAAATCAGGGTTCCCCAGGCATTTCCCAGAAGCAAATCCTGATCCCCATCGCCATCCAGGTCGGCGGCTGCCGGCACGATAGCATAAGGTTTCTCTCCTTTCGGGAACCAGGATGGTAAGCCGGCAAAATTTCTATCCACCAGCCTGAACTGCGGGTTGTCAGCGCTACCGGTGTTTTCGAGCAGGGCCAGCTGACCACGGTACTGGCAATTCAGATTGTAACCTGTCCCGTAGAAGCAGGTATCGAGATAGCCGAAATTACCGACCAGCAGATCGGTTAACCCGTCGAGGTTATAGTCAAAAAAGAGAGGCGCGGCGCCGGCTCCAAAATCGAGCATCTCATCCTGTAAAAATGATCTGGTCTTCAACCGAAATTCGGGTGCGCCGGAGGAATTTACATCTTCATAATACCAAACATTTTCGTAATTCTGAGATTTTACCAGACTTGGGTCAAACACTGTGGCTACAAGGTCTTCCCGGCCATCGTTGTTCAGGTCAATACATTTCAATAAAGGAAACGACCACAACTCAACTGGCACATCATAACCGGGCCAGGTGTAAGTGTAGCTCCCCATCGCTGCTTCGCCGGGATTGCCTGCATTGATGAGCATTGCAGCGGAGGGATAATCCACATCGCCCAGAAGTAAATCATCCAGTCCATCGCCATTTTCATCAAAAACCAGAAAAGTGGAGCCAGTGTGTCGAAAATCACCTTTCAGCTGTGATGAGCTTTGTTGGTTCATCAACCGGTGTTTGGAAAAATTAAAACAAGTATCAAGATAGATCAGGTTAGACTCTTCACTTTCGGCAAAACGCCCCCAGCAATTGCTTGTCTTTCGGAAGATCAGCGAGTCGGGTATGCCATAAAGCTCCATTGACTCATTGGTATGTAACTCCACAAAAGAGCCTAACCCCCAGAAGGTTAGTATATCGAGGTCGCCGTCGCCATCCATATCCATGATGGCGGGGTAATCGGCATAGGTGACGAGAATGTTCACATACCCATTCCCCTGATAAGATGTAAGATACTGAGGAACAACCAGTTCAAACGGGACAGCAGCCTGCGGGCCGTTGTTACGGTAAACCTTTATCCCGGCAAATCCTGTGGAATAGGTGAAAATATCCTCCAGCCCATCGCCATTGTAATCAGCAAATATCACCCAATCGCTGAAGCGTGGCAAGTGCCTGGCCAGTTCCGGAGCAAACTGGTAAATCACTTCGCCGGCAATTCCCAGGTTTTTCCATGTCAGCGTTCGATTGCCATAACGATCGAAAACCACCAGATCCTTAATCCCGTCAGCGTCCAGATCAATCTCATTCATTTGCACAGCATAGAGGCCGCCTGCCCATGGGTTGTCCAACTGAACCTGCTGCTGGTTGAATACCGGTAAATTGTAGCTTTTTTCAAATCCAAAGGGAAGCTGATATTGCCCGAAAGCGGCACCGGCAATCAGTAAAAGCTGGAAAAATATCGCGGAAAAAAAGATCTTCATTGGGTTGAACGGGTTATCGGTCATTGCTTAAAACGGATATTTGAGCAAATATATGATTAACGGATCAAATCGTTGTATCTTCGTAAAAATTTCGAACTATGAAAAACCTATCCATAAGAATCATACTACTGCTCTTGCTATCAATGAGTTTTGCATCGAATGCGCAGCTTTTTCCACCTCATCAGCATCATGATTTAAAGGAGGTGCGCAACGGGCGGTTTGTCCTCGATTCCACCTACATTTACGAGTGGGATGTCGTGAACCAAAACTGGCTGAATAATGAGCAGTCGCGTGTTACGCAGCGCGACAGCTACGGAAACCCGCTAAGGTGGTTCACCATTGCCTGGAATCCGGTTACGGCGACCTGGGTGGATGAAAAAAAGCGAGAGCAATACTTTTATGACAGCGTAAACCCTCATTACATTCAGGGTTTTGTCTGGGACTCAAAGGCTAGTGTTTGGAGCATGTCCGATTCGATCTATTACCTCAACGGGAGGCCGGCCATTTCATGGTTTAAGGTGTGGGATGCCAGTAAGTTCAGATTTACGCGCGGCAAAAGAGTGAAGTATCATTTTACTGCTGCAGGACTGATTGCAAAGGAAGAGGTTGATGCGTTTGACACCATCAGCGGCAACTGGAAAACCGACCAGGAAGTAACCTGGCAGTACAATGATGGTGGACTGCTCCTGATGCAGCAGACCAAAGTCTGGCGTGAGCCGGGCATTTGGAAAGACAGCCTTCGGATCAGCAACACCTACAATGACCTGAATCAGATAATCAGCGAGCTTCGCGAAACCTGGAACGAATCAGGTTTCTGGGAAAATACCCAAAGGGTTGATCAGTTGTTTTATGCCCACGGAAACCTTGCGGAAACCTTACAGTACAACTGGAATTCCGATTTGCAGCAATGGGAAATGAAGTATTACACGGTTTTTGCCTATAACGACCAGAACAACCTTATTGAAAAATGGCAGCTTTACTGGGATGCAGATTCGGGATTCTGGATTAACCTCAACAAAACTATCTATCAGTACAACATCATGGGTCTGAGAACCAACGTGCTGCAGCAATTTTGGGATGCTTTCGGGAATTACTGGTTCAACACTTCTAACAACGTCTTTACCTATGACTCCGACGGCAACCGGCTTGAGTTTCTGTTTCAGTTCTGGGATGAGGAGTCATCACATTGGATCAACATTTACAAGGATTTCAACTGGTGGAGCTTTTTTGAACCTTCAGCAGTCAACGATCCTGGAATAGCCACTGCAAGCGTTTTTCCCAATCCCTCATCCGGATTAATCAATGTAAAAATACCCGGGCTTATTGGCAGTGGTTATCTTGAGATTTTCAACCTGTCAGGGCAGATGATCTATTCCACCACGCTCGAAAATGAATCAACTCCGGTGGATGTTTCTTCCTTCGCCAGGGGAACGCACTTTCTGCACATCACCCTCAACGGCAGGATTTTGACCAGCAAGGTGGTGATTTATTAATTCAGCCATAGTATGGCTCTCAGACATCCTGAGACTAAAAACACATTTCGACGGAGTTAGCGATAGGATCGCTGGAAGCGATACTATCGCAATCACAGTCATGGTATGGCTCCCAGCCATCCGATGACTAAAAACACATTTCGATGGAGTTAACGATAGGATCGCTGGAAGCGACACTATCGCAATCACAGTCATAGTATGGCTCCCAGCCATTCTATGACTAAAAACACATTTCGATGGCATTAGCGATAGGATCGCTGGAAGCGATACTATCGCAATCACAGTCATAGTATGGCTCCCAGCCATCCTATAACTAAAAACACATTTCGATGGAGTGAGCGATAGGATCGCTGGAAGCGATACTATCGCAATCACAGTCATAGTATGGCTCCCAGCCATTCTATGACTAAAAACACATTTCGATGGAGTTAGCGATAGGATCGCGGGAAGCGATACTATCGCAATCACAGTCATAGTATGGCTCCCAGCCATCCGATGACTAAAAACACATTTCGATGGAGTTAGCGATAGGATCGCGGGAAGCGATACTATCGCAATCACAGTCATAGTATGGCTCCCAGCTATCCTATGACTAAAAAACACATTTCGATGGAGTGAGCGATAGGATCGCTGGAAGCGATACTATCGCAATCACAGTCATAGTATGGCTCCCAGCCATTCTATGACTAAAAACATATTTCGATGGCATTAGCGATAGGATCGCTGGAAGCGATACTATCGCAATCACAGTCATAGTATGGCTCTCAGCCATCCTATGACTAAAAACACATTTCGATGGAGTTAGCGATAGGATCGCGGAAAGCGATACTATCGCAATCACAGTCATAGTGTGGCTCCCAGCCATCCTATGACTAAAAACACATTTCGATGGAGTTAGCGATAGGATCGCGGAAAGCGATACTATCGCAATCACAGTCATAGTGTGGCTCCCAGCCATTCTATGACTAAAAACACATTTCGATGGAGTGAGCGATAGGATCGCGGGAAGCGATACTATCGCAATCACAGTCATGGTATGGCTCCCAGCCATCCTGTGACTAAAAACACATTTCGATGGCATTAGCGATAGGATCGCATGGAGCAATACTATCGCAATCACAGTCATAGTATGGCTCTCAGCCATCCTATGACTAAAAACACATTTCGATGGTGTTAGCAATAGGATCGCTTGAAGCGATACTATCGCAATCACAGTCATAGTATGGCACCCAGCCATTCTATGACTAAAAACACATTTCGATGGTATTAGCGATAGGATCGCGGGAAGCGATACTATCGCAATCACAGTCATAGTATGGCACCCAGCCATTCTATGACTAAAAACACATTTCGATGGAGTTAGCGATAGGATCGCGGGAAGCGATGTTATCGCAATCAAATATAGACATAGTAAATCCCAAACATCCCGATAAACTCATCGAACCGCCTGACTTTGTTTTCTCCGTAGCGGATCAGATTGGCGTAGATTTTTTTTAGCTTCTTGGGTTCGGTGAGGTTTTTGCCCGATTTTGAGAAAAATTTATCGGCATAGCATAGGATCAGCTCCTCGATGGTGACGGGCATCATGTCGCGCTGCGGGATGGGCAGGTTTTGCTGAATAATCTCCTCTTTGGTAATCCCGGTTCCGGTATGACGCTCGCAAAAACTCGCCACATCACCAAAACCTTCATTTTCAAGAATTTCACGACCCAGGTATCCATGGCAGATGTAGGGCAATTCGCCATAACAGCCCAGGTCGGGTGCATGTGTTTTGATAATACCAATATCGTGCAGCATGGCAGCCTTGGCCAACAGCGTGGTATTGACCCGGAGATGCGGGTTTTTCTCTGCTATTTTCAGTGCGAGGTTCATAACTGATGTGGAATGAACAATTATGATTTCATGAGCAAGCGATCCGGGGGTAAAATATTTATCGAGTAAAGCTATTGCCTGATCCATGGGATGTAAGATTTTTTGAGGTTAGATAAATAGAGAGGTAGGGTATGTTGAGACAACTTCCCTGTCTGCGTGACGCAGTCTGGCAGGATGTTGCATTCTGTCATAGGCTCCCTCGCAGAGTAAAATTAAAAGCTTTAGTAGTTGGTCGTTTGACGATAAGTATCGGGTAAAGAGTCATGTTCAGGTCTGTCAAACCCATCTTTCCAATTTAATCTGGCATACCAGTGTTTTGCTCTCAACTTAAAAGTCACCCGGTGAATTTTACCATACAGCCACAAAAGCTGAAACTGAGGTGGGTAATGCGGACAATTCACAGGGTGACATGTGATTCTTTTCATTTTAACCGGCTAATCAGCAATTGGTATAAGATTACCTCGATCAATAGGATGACGATACGCTTTTAACAATTACAGCTTCCTCAGTTTGATGTTTTTGTACCAGACATCGTCTCCATGATCCTGCAGGCCAATGTAGCCTTCCTGCGCTACTTCAGCCCAGTCGGGATTGTAATTGGGGAATTTACTTTTGGCCACCATATCGTACCATTCGGGTGTCCAGAGATGGTAAGAGACGACTTTTTCGCCATTGAGCCAATGTTCAACAAGTCCTTTGAAAATTAGGATTTTAACCTGATTCCATTCCCCTACCGGCTTCACTTTGTCCTGCGAAACGCCAATCATATCGTAGAGAGCGCCGGCGCTGTGCAGGCCGTCTCGCCCGTCGGGATGAGTGGTGTTGTCAAGCACCTGCATTTCAGGGGCAGTCTGCCAGATGGTGAGTTCCGGTGATTCCTGTGCAAGGTAGAAAATACCGCTGTTGCCACCGGGAGAGATTTTCCACTCCAGCGACAACTCGAAGTTCTGGAACTTTTCGTCGTAAATGATGTCGCCACCCTCGAGGCTACCGGCTTCACCACGACCTGACCCTATGCAACGGATCATTCCATCTTCGATTTTCCATCCTGTGGGGAAGTAATCTTTGTTGTAGCCCCGCCATTTGCCAGCCTCTTTTCCATCAAAAAGCAGCATCCATCCGGCTTCGGTTTCAGCTTTGGTAAGGGTGTTGTCGGCAGCTACCTCTTCGGCAGCGCTTTCGTCGGATGCTTTGGGTTGACCACCGCCACAGGCCGCTACCATGAAACCAATCAGTAACAAATAAACGAATCTTTTCATCTTTTAAAATATTAGGTGATTATTAATGAATTAGTTAACTGCATATTTATCAAAGTGTCCAGCCAGAGCGATAGGTGTGTTTGATGTACTCATCGGCAGCATGCTTTGCGTTGATGGTTTCGTGTTTTGTATCAAAATGGGGATGCCCGTCAATGATTTCGAATTTATCGCTTTGCACCACCCTGATCTGGTCGCTGTCGCTGATGTTGGTGAACTGCATTTTTTCGCCATCCCAAAGCAGTTCGCGTTTGAGATCCTGCAACCTGACCGCTACCACACCCATCACTACCATCTCGTTCATTGGTCCTGAATAGCCAAAATAGGAGCTGGCTTCGGTGCGATTTTCGGAGCTTTCCTTGCAGGCGCGCACCCAGTCCATTTCATGACCGGTGGTAATCCTGCGCATCTCGGGCGCTGGCCGCTTGTAGTCTTTATCATAATCGAGCGGCAGCAGGAACGGATTACGGCCATAGCAGCCGGCCATGATTTTTCCTTTGGTGCCGATGAGCAGTACGCCACCGTCAGAGTCACGTCCCATTGCTTCGCCGTCGGGGAGTTCGGCCGGGCGTGGGGGCAGCAATCCTCCGTCCCACCAGGTAACGGTAACCTCCGGCATTTCGAGGTTTCTGAATTTGTCGCGTGCCGGGAAGGTATATTTAACCACCTCGGCCAGAGGCGGCGATTCGGTGTTGAACAGAGATGAGCTTCCCTGTACTTTGGTCGGGTATTTTAATTTGAGCGACATGAAAATTGGATCCATGATGTGGCATGCCATATCTCCGAGCGCACCCGTTCCGAAATCCCACCAGCCGCGCCAGTTCCATGGAGTATAGATGGGGTTGTAAGGCCTTTCTCTGGCCGGGCCGAGGAACAGATCCCATTTCAATGTGTCAGGAATTGGATAGACATCTTTGGGGCGCTCAAGACCCTGCGGCCAAATCGGGCGGTTGGTCCAGGCATGCGCCTCCCTGACCTCGCCAATAGCGCCATCCCACACCCATTCGCACACTTTTCTGATTCCTTCGCCGGAATTGCCCTGGTTGCCCATTTGCGTGGCAACTTTGTACTGCCGCGCTATCTCGGTCATCTGCCTCGATTCCCACACCGAGTGCGTAAGCGGTTTTTCGCAATAGACATGCTTACCAAGTTTCATCGCGTTGATGCTGACGATTGCGTGCGTATGGTCAGGCGTTCCAACCACCACAGCGTCAATGGAATCCCGCATTTCATCAAGCATAACCCGCCAGTCGTAGTACTTTTTGGCATCAGGAAAATCGCCAAAAATCTTTGCCGCATACTTCCAGTCAACATCGCACAAAGCAACGATGTTTTCGCTGCTCACAGCACGTATTACTCCGCCTCCGCGTCCGCCAACGCCCACTCCGGCAATGTTCAGTTTATCACTGGGCATACGGTGACCCAAACCTGAGATAACATGGCTGGGCAGGATAATGAAGCCCGCCGAAGCCATTGCAGTGTTTTTCAGAAATGACCGGCGGTCAATACTGGTTTTTGTTTTGTCAGTTTCTTCCATAGTTCATGTTTTTGAGTTAATGAAAATGTAAATTTAAGTATCGTAAACTTTGTTCGGCGCAATATTCCGGCGTGCCCTCGGAGTAGGTTTCCTGTTCATAAATGAGCAATTCATTGCCGGTTAACCCGGGAAATTTCAGAATGGTTTTAAAATCTACCAGGCCGTTGCCCACGATGCAGCTTTCGCCCTGACGGTTGACATCCTTGATATGAAGAGTTCCGAATCTGCCGGGATATTTTCTGATATATTCCACAGGGTCAAGGCCAACTTTTACAACAAAGTAGAAATCCATCTGGAACGAAACCAGTTGATTATCAGTATCCTGAATAAGGATATCGTAAGGAACCTGATCGTCAATTTTCTGAAATTCAAAATCGTGGTTATGGTATCCAAACTGAATGTCGTGTTGCCGGCAAATTTCACCAATCAGATTGAGTTCTTCAGCCACTTTATGATAATCGCCAATGGTGGCATGTGGTCGTCCCATCATCGAGGGTAGGATAATATGCTGCAACCCGGCTTCAGTAGCTTTTTGGGCGTAATCGGCTGCATTTTCGGCGGTGATTCCGGTATGTGTGCTAAAAATCTCAAGATTCAGATCTGTGCAAATCTTCCTGAACTCTGCGGGTTCGACATCGAAAAATTTACCGTCGTAACCGTAGGGCTCAATCCCGGAAAAGCCCATTTTGCTTATGGCAGAGAGTGTTCCGGCGAGGTCGTTTTTCACAACATCCCTGAATGTCCAGAGCTGTATCCCGATTTTTCGTTTCATTGGGGAGGTGCCGGCGGACAACTTTTCGGCGGTTAGAGGAAGAATTGCTCCGGCTGAAAAAAGTTGTAGCGTGCGGAGAAAATTTCTGCGGGTAATCATAATTTCATTCTTTTGATTTTCAATAAATTACAAATTAATAATTTGCTTCTCCTGATTGCTTTTAAAAGCAGCTTCAATGATTTTCAGATTGAGCAAAGCATCGTCAGGAGAGACTTCCGGCGACTTTTGCCCCTCTAAAGTCGCGTAAACGTCTTCATAGAAACCCATGTAATGCCCGGGGAAAGTGGCATACCGTGCCCGAATGGATTTTGCCTGGGCAGCGGAGTTTAACAGCCCGAAATTCTTTACAGGTTCAGCGCCGAAGTTTTTGCTGTCGGGCATCTTTCCGGCTTTCAGTGCAGCCTCCTGCGGATCAAGACCATATTTGATAAATGACCCGAAGGTTCCATGCACCTGGAATCTTGGCCCGGTTTCTTTTACGAAAACGCCGGCACGCAGGCTGGCAGTGAGTTTGGGGTAAATGAGCTTAAGGTCAAAATCATCGTTGACCATACTGCCCTGGCGGCGGGTATGAAGAATGCAAAATACCGACTGCGGCGCGCCAAAAAGGCAAATGGACTGGTCAATCAGGTGAGGTCCAAGATCGAAGAGATTGCCGCCGCCATCCTCCTGCACATATCGCCACTCAGCCCTCGTGATTGCCGGATTGTAGCGATCGAAGCGGGATTCAAAATCGAGTACTTCACCCAGGTAGCCCTCATTAATGAGATGTCGGAGCGTAAGAAAATCCCCGTCCCAGCGGCGATTGTGATATGGGAAGATCATCTTCCCGTATTTTGCTGAAATATCCATCAGATTTTGAAAATCCCGGCTACTCATTGCCACAGGTTTCTCTATCACCACATGCTTTCCTTTTTCCAGAGCCATTCCTGCCTGCTCCACATGAAACTGATGCGGCGTGCAGATAACCACCAGATCAATGTCGGGATCGTTGATTAAATCAACAAAACGGGTGATTACTTTTACTTTAGGGTAAAATTGTTTCGCATCACTGCCTGTGGAAACGAGGGTGCTGAGTTTAAATCCGCTGTGGGCTTCGATGAATGGCGCATGAAAAACTCTTCCCGAAAGGCCGAATCCAACAACACCGGTTTTTATCTTCTTTTTTGGAGGCATTTGATTGATATTGAATTTTTTTCCCCGGCCTGAAGGTCGGGGCTATTCATTAATTTCCATTTCCAATTTATTCCAATTTTTCCCCGACCTGAAGGTCGGGGCAATTGAATTCTGTTATATAATTTGCTCTTTGTCAGGGTCCCAGTAGGTTCTGCGTCCTTCGAGGAATGCAATCGTTCCCATGTGAGCGGTTATCGCCTCCTCGAAAGACTGGTCAATGTCGCAACTGGGCTGTGTTCCATTGTTCAGGCGGATACAGTTGAGCCATTCGCGCAGATGCAGGTGCGAAGTGTCGAAAGTTTTTCCGTCGCGGTATGTGTACAGCAGTCCGCGCCCGGCAAAGTATTTCTCGGTCGGAGTGGTTATGGCATCCACCTTGTCCTGGCCGGGAACGTAGGAGAAAATCGGTTTGTGTGGCTCGATGATCCCTTTTTCGATCTTTTCCTTGTAACGTGTGGATTTCGGGTCGGCCACCACGAGCAGGGTTTCGTCCAGCTCCATGTAGGCATCGTGACCCATAATCACCTTTCCGCGTTCTTTTTCGCTGGAGAGTGTTGCGCTGTAAAGCAGCGTCAGGTCGCGGTCAGGGTACTCAAATGCCATATTCAGGACATCGGGTACAGTGCGGCCGTCCTTGTAGAAATAAATTCCACCGGAAGCCGTTGCTGAGTGAGGGATTCCGAGTGCAAGGATCTGGTTCAGGGCATCGTATTCGTGGGTAAAAAGATCACCACTCAGGCCGGTGCTGTAATCCCACCAGCAGCGCCATCTGAAAAAACGCTCAAGACTGAACTCGTGCCAGGGCGCTGGCCCGATAAACTGCTTCCAGTCAATCGTTTTTTCATTGGCCTCAGGATCAATGTCATACACCCATGCGCCATTGGGATCGTTTCGGTTGGTACACACTTCGATGAGAGATATTTTTCCAATCACATCTTTGTTAATCAACGACTTGGCAATATTGTAGCTTTCGGTTTGCCGCCCCTGGTGACCCAATTGGAATACAATTCCCGACTCTTTTACCGCCTTCCGGATTTCAAAGGTCTCAGGTATTGTCCATGAAAGCGGCTTTTCGCAGTAAACATGTTTTCCGAACTTTACAGCTTCCAGTGCCACCGGAACGTGCAGATGGTCGGGTGTGGCAACGATCACCGCGTCCACATCCGGCGAAGCCACCAGCTCCTGGTAGGTCAGGAAGCGTTTTGGCGGATCGTCCATTTTACCACCAGTTCCGTTGCGATGGGCATTAGCGCCGGTTTCTGCACCTCTGCGGGCATTTTTTTCGAAAACATCGCAAATCGCCGTGATCTTAACATTGAGGCTCTCCTGTGCGTAAAAATCATTCAGGTACTCGGTCCAGTATTTATTGTCTTTTGCCCAGAGGGTAAACTGGTCAATCCTGTCGGGATGAAGAAAACCAAGCGCTTTCATCAGATAGCGGCCACGACTGCCGGTTCCGACTATTCCGAGCCGGATGGTTTCGCCCTGCACAACGGGTGGAATCCCTTTGGGGATAATTGATTGGATGTCGTCGAGCAGCGGAACGTTTTTTTTGCGGCGTTCGGCAAAATGGTGGAATAATCCGTATCCAATAGCGCCAAAAACAGGTATGGCGGCCAGTCCGGCCAGAATATCCCGGCGACTTAGTTTACCGGAGTTTTGTTGGGTGTTTTCTGAATCCATGTTAATCTATCTTTCGATTTTTTGGTAAAAGCCTTTCCAGTCCAATCCTCTGCGATGTCGGGAATGCAAAGACCACTGCCAATGCTCCCAACTCGACCAGGGTCTTGTTCACAATAAAATAGTTGCCATCGCTGGGAAACAAATATTCGATGCCCGGAAAAGGCGGGTGCGAGATGTAATAAAGCCCAAGCAGCGCCATGCCGGCCACCGCTGCCGGCCGCACCAGGAATCCGAGGATGAGGAAAAAACCGATCAGCGTCAGCATCCAGGCGTTTATGATATCATTAGCGGCAAGCAGGCCGGGATTTTGGGCAATCCATTCGAAAAATGGTTTTGCAAATCCTCCGGAATCAAGCAGATAGGCTTTTGAAGTCCAGGTGGGCGTAAATACTTTTACCATCCCTTCGTAGAAAAAATGCCAGCCGATAAGTAGTCGAAGCGCTACAAGTGTAAAAAGTTTGCCTTTTGAGTATTCCATTCTCTGTCAAGGTATTATCAAAATGAATTCAGCAAAAGATGCTCCTGCTAATTCAAAACCAGTTTTTTGACTTCAGTATTACCGGATGAGGTGATGATCAGGAAATATACCCCCCCTGGCAGTGCTGTCAGGTCAAGCTGTGCTGAGCTTCCATTCCAGTCGAACTGTCCCATCAAAGTACCCGTTGAGCTCATCACCCGGATGGATGATCCTGTTCCAGGATTCCCACCAATTCCCAAAACCTCAACTAATCCATTGCTGGGATTGGGTCTGACGGTGATTTGATTTGGATTTGGCTTTTCAATCCCAACAAAATAATTGTCGGAGAACATCACGAGGTTACAGGCTACTTCAAGGAATGGATTGAAACCGTCGTTGCAGTCGGTGCAGGTTACTCCGGTAACACAGTTGGGGTGATTTGGATGGCACAGGTCAACGTACTGCTCATAGAAGACGTACTTCAGGGTAACGTTTCCGCCGGAGATATAGGGGCTCATGTTGTAGTCGAACCAGGGAGCAATGGAGCCCGGGCACCAGCCGGCGCGGTTGTAAAACCAAGTGCCGTTCTGGGGTTGGCAGCCATCGGGATTGGGGTTGCAGGTTGACCAGTTGACCTGCGTAAAAGTCTGAACGCCATTCACCCAGATGTGGTGGGTGGCATTGTAAAATTCGGCTGCATTTCCTGTATTAAGATTTCCCCATCCATGACCTGTTGAAACAAGTTTGAGTTTGGATGCTACCGTATTTGAAGGGAACTGGAAAACCTGGTCGGGAACTGGCTGAAGGTTGGCATAATCGCCAAACGGGTAAGCATCTTTCCATATCTGCTGGATTGAGCTGTAGAGATATTGCGGATTACCGGCGCGATAATTCAGTTTTAACTTGTAAACAAAACCATTGTCAAGTGTTGCACAATTGAACCGGAAACTCACCTTCCCGCTGAACAGCGATATGTAATCCGTGAGGTCAATGGTATGTGAACACGGAACGCCGTAAGGAGTGATGTAGCGAATGATCTCAAACCATTCTCCTTCATGGCTTTTGGCATCCACGCTGGCCACCCTGTCCCACTCACCACAGCCTCCGGTTGGGCAGGTTACCTCAAGCGTTGCAATTACCTGGTCGTAGGCGCCCAGAAAACTCGGCAGGGTAGCTTCGGCGGTTTGTGTTACCACGGCAGGATTCAGCCAGATCCCTTCAGCAGCCGTCACTTCAACGTTAGAAGCGTTGGAAGCGATGTTGATGTTGACGATTTCGGTAGCAGATGCGCCATAGTTGTTGGATGAAACGATAGAAATGGCATAATTACCATAAGCAGGCGGAGTCCACCAACCCCCGTAGTGTCCATTGCCCAGAGGATCGTTCGCTGGAATGGTTTGTCCGTTAACCATAAAATTAACCCCTGTTACATTAAACAGCTCAGGGTAGGTGATAGTGGAAATGGCCGAGAGTTTCAGTTTGGAAAGTGTTGACATATAAACCGTACCCGGCAGTGGATGCCTGGGGTCTATATCCGGAACGTTGGCCTGAGGATCAATCACCATAAAATTGTTAACCACCGGAATGGCAGGGGTATAGGTTCCGTTTCCGGGCTGGGTGGCGCGGATGCTGACCTCGCCGGGAGCGCCGGTCAATGTTACCACATTGCCAGCGATGGATGCCGGACCGGAAAGTACTTCAAAAAAGACCTCCAGACCCGAAGTGGCTGAAGCTTGTATTGAGAATGGATTATCTGTGGTGAGATGATGGGGTATTTGCGGAAAAGAGATGGCCTGGTAACCGGGGTTGAGCGTTCCGTTGAAATTGGAGGTCTCTCCTGTCAAAGCAAAATTCATCAGTTCGGCATTTCTCTCATTACCACCTACCTGGCTTATCAGATGCGTAATCGAAGTATTGTTGCCGCCGGGTTCGCCCTGATTGAATTTGTAATACAGCTGCAATCCCTGCTCGTTGCCGGTGAGCTCATTATCAATCATATCCTGGATTTCGGCCTGCGAGAGTGCCTTGTTCCACGCTGACACTTCATCAACTCTTCCTCCGTAAACAAAGTTAAACCCGCCCAAAATACTCTTTCCAATGGCAAACGGAACGCTGGCTCCCTGGAAGACGCCCGAGGCTGCTGCGCTGCCCTTCAATGCGCCATTTACATAGAGTTTAACCGTATTTACATCAAACACCCAGGCGATGTGCTGCCACACCTGCGGAATAACTGTATTGGCAGGCGAAACGTACTCCCACAGACCGGTGGTTGTTTTAAGGCGACACTCGAGTACGCCGTTGTTGAGCTGGATGATGTAAAATTCCGCGGTTCCGGAGCCAATCCTAAAACCATAGTAACCCTGCCCGTATGCCAGGGCATCGCAATAAAACCAGCCCGTCAACGACATTTGATTTGTACCCGAAAAGTACTGAGAGGCATCGTTCAGGATTACAAAATCATCCACTTTGTCGAAGTGGAGATACTGATTGGATTGCGCATTTGCCTGTGATGAAAGGATCAGCAAAACTGCCACCATCATCATAACCCATTGATTGTAAAGCTTTTTCATGATTTAAATTTTAGTTGATTAATTATTTTGATATGTTGGATAATGTAGAGAATCAGCATTTTAGCGGATTAAGGAATCCACCAGATTTTAAATTCCGGCGAGTCGCCACCCTGCCGGGCAATGGCCTGGCTCCAGTTTACCCCGTTGTTTTCCAGCTCACTGGGCGGATAAGGGAGCCTGAAATGTCTTATCGGATCGCCCTCCCTTGGCGTCATGCCGGTCCGACGTGCCAGCGAATAGGCTTCGATGGGCTGCCTGAAAGCATCGAGCCAGCGCTGGGTGTAAATAAACTGCAGCTTCTGCTCTTCCGAAGTGGCATTCCAGAATCCAAACTGCATCTGCACTGTAGCCGAATTCAGATTGGACGGAATCTGGACCATTTCGGTGAATGTCATCCCCGACAACGGCAATTTTGAGCCGCTGGCCACCAGCATCCACCACTCCACACTGGCGTTGATACCGCTGAGATATTCAATTTCAGCCTGCATCTTGTCCACTGCCACACCAATTCCCCTGAAATATACTTCAGCTTTGATATAATGAATTTCTGCGCCGGTGATGATGGGGATGGGCATATAATCTTCATCCCTCACAATGAAGTAGTTGAATGGTGCATAGATACAGGTTTCGCCTTTGATGTCGAAATTTCCGGCCTGGTCGCGGTGCTCGCCATAAGGAATCCCCCCTGACGAAGGTACATTGATGTCGGGCAATTGCGGGAAAACAGTCCACTTTTTAAAGTTGTCTTTTTCGAAGAAAATATAAGCCCGCGGATCGAAGATTCCCGAACCATCAGTACTGTCGTGTTTAGATAGCTGGTGCCAGATGTTGCTTCCCAACCTGAGGCCATTATGCTCTCTGAACGACCAGTTGAGACTCTGGTTTTTGAAACCCATTGCCGCCGGCCACAGGGAGGCGCTTTCCAGCACAGGGGTAATGAAATCGTAGCCATAAAAAACAGGCAGGTTGTTTTCGATCACGTCTTTGATGATTTCGCCGGCAATAAGCGGTTCCTGCTCCGACATCCGCAAAGCATAACGCAGCCTGAGCGAATTGGCCAGCTTTCGCCATTTCAGCATGTCGCCGCCGAAGAGCTTGTCAAAATTCCTGAAGGACATGAACGGCTCGGCCAGCGGGGCGGTTGCGTCAATGTTCTGGTCAGCCCACTCCAGTTCGTCAAGCAAATGAAGGTAGATGTCCCGTTGCGCGTCGTATTTGGGATGAATCAGCGAAACATCCTGAAAACCATAGCCGGCCTCGCTAAATGGGATATCGCCAAAAAGGTCGGTTACTTTGAATGTTTTCAGGGCAAGAGAAATCTTCAGCATGGCTTTCATGTTGATCACACCCGGAGTCTCCTCATATTTATCGAACTGCTTTTCCAACTTCCTGATTTCGGGCAGGGTCAGGTAATAATTTCTCCAGATGTCCTCAGTGCCGATAGTGTAATTTCCCCAGGCTTCCTTGGTCAGAGCCGCCAACTGACTTTGCTTGTAAAGAATTTCGTTCCAGATGTAGAATTGCTCGTCCCAGCCGGGCTGCAGCGATTTTATCACGCTGTTGAAAAGAGACCCGTCGCTTGCGGTGGTAAAGCCGTGAGGATTGGTGTTGATCTCATCAAAATCCTTGGTACACGAAACAAGAATAGCAAGAATGAGAATCAGGGTGAAGAGGGATATATTCCTGGATATCATAGCGTTAATTCTGCTTTTATGGTTTAAATTCCGGTGAGAGTCATTGCCATGTTTCATTTCCAATAATCTGTCAATCTGCATTTTATGATTGTGTGTCATTTGTAGTCATTTTTAGAATGAAGCACTTAAACCAAAAACAAATGACCTTGTGCCTGGGAATGAAGCCCATTCAAAGCCCTGAGCGTTGCCTGCTCCCATGATCCCTTCCGGGTTGATTTTGTCGGGGAGCGTGGTGTAGATATAGAAGAGGTCTCTTCCGGTGATGGAGAGTGTGAGGTTCTGGAATACTTTTGCTTTGTCGAGAAATTTCCGCGGAATGGAATAAGTCAGCGACAGTTCGCGCATTTTAACCCAGGTATTTTCGACGATTCCGGGCGTAGAGACAAATTTCCCCCAGCCACCGGCATTCGGCAAATACTTGTAATAGTAGTGAACCACCGTGGTATTGGGTGTTCCATCCTCGTGCACACCGTCAAGAATAATACCGATGTTGCTTGTATTACCTTCAGGATCAGTATAGGGCAGTCCGCCACCTTCCCTCTCCTTCAGTGTTTCGGGACTCTGGCCGGTTTGAAGCCCGATTACGTAGGAACCGCAGTAAATATCTCCACCCCATTTGGTATCAATCAACATGGTGAATTTGAATCCTTTGTAAGTGGCCACTGTGTTCCAGCCGCCGATAAAATCCGGTGAGGCGTTGCCGATGGGAACGCGGGTATCGGTGATAAGGTATTTGGTGCCTTCGTCGTTCACCAGGCGATTTCCGTTTTCGTCGTAAATATAATCGTAACCGCTGATGGTGCCGTAATCGTCGCCTTCTCTCAGGATCATCGCCGGGCCGTTCAATCCCCATATATCTGCCAGCATGTAGGTGTCGGCATCTCCTCCGAGGCTCTCCACCTTGTTTCGGTTTCGGGCAAAATTAAGTCCTGATCTCACCACCCAATCCTTGGTTTGAATCGGCACAGTATTGATAATCAATTCGATACCCTTATTGGTCAGCACTCCTTCGTTGGTCATTATTGTGGATGCACCGGATGAGTATGGCAATGGAAGATTTGGAATGATCTGATCGAAGGAATAGAGATAATAATAAGTAAAATCGAGATCAATCCTGTTGTCAAAAAATCCAAGGTTCAGACCGGCTTCGTAAGAATTCACCCGCTGTGGTTTGAGGTTGAGAGGAGGAATGGTGGCCGGGAAATTGGAGGCCTGTTGCCCGCCAAACATCTCCGTGTTGTAATAAAAGGTCATCAGGTATGGATCTGTATCAGTGGCGGTTTGTGCAATCCCTCCCCTGATCTTCATGAAATTAAGCCAACTGGCAGATTTCTGAAAATCAATTACTTCGGAGGCTATAAAACTCAGTGAGACTGATGGGTAAAAATAAGAATTACTGCCCTCGGGCAACGTTGACGACCAGTCGTTACGCCCGGTAAGTTCGAGGAAAAGGAAATTGTCGTACGAAAGATTCAGAAACGAATAAACCGAGTTAATCCGCTTACGGACAATCTGTTCCGAAGGTACAAGCGAGCTCAGCGAATTTCCGAACTGTTCCACGATAGTATTGTTGTTGGCGTCGGTAGAGTAGAGGTTGTCGGTGTAGTTAAAAAAGACATACATATTGGGATAATACCACGTCCCTGATCGTCCGCCAATGAAGTAATTCTCTGTATTATAGCGACTTGTCCCGATCAGGAAATTTGCATTCAATTTCGAATTCAGAAAATTTTCCTTGTTGGCTGTAACTGTAAAATCGTAGTTATCGCCGATGTTTCTCGCCAGGTTGTTGCTGTACAAGCCGTTGAGCAATCCGATTGCATCAATGGGTTTGTGCCGCGTTTCGTACTGCTCTACCGTAAAATCTCTTCCCACCCTTCCAAGCGCCTGAAGCCAGGGAGTTACCTGGTACATCAGGGTAAGTGCGGCGGTGTATTTATCACGGTCGAGCGTGGTGTTGTTGTTATAGTAATCCCACCAGATGGTTTTGCTAATGTAATAAAACGGGTATCCCTCCTGCGGATTCTGAGTTCCGTCGGGCAAGGCGTAGTTAAGTTTATCAACGGCCTGATAGCTTCTTGGCCAGGAGTAAAGCAAACCTTTGCTTAACGAACTCCAGTCTTCGCCGAGCATCGGGCTGTTGAGCCGCTGGAAATTTACAAAAGATAACGCCAGGTCGGTTTTAAGTTTGCTGCTGATGTCGAGGGTTGCTCCCAGGTTGAGCGTAGTACGGTTGAATTCGCTGTTTTCAACAATAGGCTTGTTGTCCTGCCTTGTGATCGAAACGCGCATGGTGCCTTTGTCGCCGCCGCCGGTCGCCGCAATATTGTGAGTCATTGTGTAACCGTTAGAAAATGGAATCGCCAGATTATCAGGCTGCGGAGAATAAGGCCGCATCACGCCATCCCACCATTTTACCATCTGCCCTTCCATTTTTGGTCCCCAGGAAACTGATGATCCATAATACCCGAATTCCGCTGCTGTAGTGGAGGTTTCGCCGTTCTGGTTAATCACGAGCTGAGGATTGTCGTAAATCCCGGGATAAAGAAGCGTATCTCCCGACATCGGGAAAGTGGGCGGTGTAAGGGAGATCGGCCCGCCATGACCGTAAGTATTCTGAACTTCCCGATAGCGGTAGGGATTAGTGATACGGTATTCCAGGTTGTAGGTCACACCGAGCCCTTTTTGCTTTTGGCCACGTTTAGTAGTGATAAAAAGAACGCCATTCGCTCCCCTTGAGCCATACAAAGCCGAAGCGGCTCCCCCTTTCATCAGGGTCATGCTTTCGATATCATAGGCATTCAGATCGTTGACCGTGCTTCCCCAATCTATTCCGCGGCCAATGTTGGTCAATCCCGGGACATTCTCCATCGGGACATTATCAACGACAATAAGTGGCTGATTATCAGCGCCTATATTATTATTTCCTCTGATGACGATCCTGGTGGAACCACCTTCCACGCCATCAGGCTGGATGATCTGAACCCCGGCCGACCGCCCTGAAATAGCATTGAGCACGTTGGGCGCTCTTGATTCGACCAGCACACCGTCATCAATTTTTTCTGTGGAATAACCGATTTCCCGCTTCTGGCGCGTTACGCCGAGTGCTGTTACTACAACCTCTTCAACTTCAGCAAGTTTCAGGAACATTGTTACCTCCAGCGATTTTTGCTCCCCAACGGTAATCTCCAGCGTTTCAAATCCTATGTAGCTGAACAACAGCACTGTTGATGATGTTACACCCGAAATCGAAAAATCGCCGTTGATGTCGGTCACCGTTCCATTCAGCGTTCCTTTAATCAACACTGTTACCCCAATCATCGGGAGATTGTCCTCGCTTGAAATCACTTTGCCGGAAATGGATCGTTGCTGCGAAAATCCCGCAATGCTGAAGATGAGGAAAATCAGGAGAGAAAGTAAGTATTGTTTCATAAGTTCTCTGGTTTGTGAGTACTTGATTTTTTCGCCAACCAAAAGTAAAAGAAATTTAAATTATCAGCCTTTGCACCGAAAATATTTCAAAATTTATGGAACCGAAAAACGATTTTGCACCAGGGTATTAAGTTTCTCCCCTGAGAAATTCAGGCACTTAACCTACAAAACTAACGAGCAAATTGTTGGTGTGAATCTTAGGATGAAATGGAGTTCCCGAATCGCGGCCCTGCCTGCGTGACGCAGTCAGGCAGGACTCCCGGGATTTCGCTGCGCTCAAATTGGGGAGTGATACTGCCGACTGTTGACTGCCGACTACCTGCTTTTTCATTGAAATTAATCCCCAAAAAGGGCTTTTCTCTGAATGGCGAAACTTAGTTACTTCCGTGACGATCAGTAAAGAAACCCAAACAGCCATAGCGGAATGGTTTTCCCAAAGCCGATTTCAATATTATCCAGCGCGAGGTAAATGTCGGGTAGGTTTTTAAGATTGCCTGCACCCTTATTTTTACCCCCTACCTCAAAAATGAATTTGTCATCAATGTAAAAATCGCCCTGGTCAGGATATTTTACATCATGCAGGTAACCGGTTTGATTGACAAAAAAGGTTTCGCGCAAATTTCCTCTGTCAGGCAGCGACGAGAGCAATTGCATCAGATTGGGATTATTCAAATATATCTTTTCGGGCTTTCGGAGGATTTGATTACCTCTTGCTTCTTTTCCAAGTAGTGTGATTAACTCAGCAAAATCAAGCCAATTAAGATATTTAAGCAGCGTACGGTGATCGGCAATGTACAGTTCGCTACGAATCAGCGACAGATTTGGAGTAACCGGCGCGCTTTCAGCAATTACAGCAAGCAGCTTTTTCAGCTTTACCGACGTAATGTAAGGAGCATCTATCACTGCCGGCACATCATTTTCAAGAATTACGGATATCACATCTTTTAAACGGTCAAAATAATGTTCAGGCGCCTCGTTGTAAAAAGGAAAATAACCATGATCAAGGTATTCGTTAAATTGGGGGATGATCTTTATCTTCGTAACGATATCACCCGCAATATCAACATGGTTACCGATCAACTCCTCCAGATGGATTGATGGATAGTTAAGCTTTTCATTATACAAAAGGTATTCCCTCAAGGACAAGCCGGGTAAGTTGTAGGTGATTCTTCTGCGGCTTAAATCCCCTTTTCCCTTGAACAATCGCAGCAGCGATGAACCGGAATAAATGACTTTTAATTCGGGAAATTTATCGTAAAGGTTCTTGATCTCAGCCGACCAGTCGTGGCCTGCAAATTTTGGCGGGTATTTATGCACTTCATCCAGAAAAAGCGCTTTACCGCCGTTTTTTAAAATTGATCGGCGGTCTCCAATAAATTATGGTTGTAAAAGTACGGATCATCCAGCGTGGCATAAAGCGCCTGATTAGCTGTAACCTGATTTAACAATTGGGCTTTTTGCAGCATAAGTGTAGTTTTCCCCACTCCGCGGGCGCCGTTAATTTCGATCAATCTCGCCTGCCAGTCAATCCGGTCGAACAGGAACCTCCTAAAGTGTTGATTTACACTCCGGATGATTTTTTCGCTTGTTTCGTAAAGTTCAATCATGGTTTTTCTTGCAAAAATAGACATTTTATTGTATTCCAATACACAAATACAAATACTTTATTGTAATCGAATACACATAATGATGATCATTTTTTGTAATCGGATACAAGGAAAATCTAACCTTGGGTTTCAAAACCTATGAAGTTGTCCGACGCTATATGTATTACAATGACCTGACAGAGAGGAAGATCGAGAAATCGGTAAGGAAAAATTCTCGATGAATCAGGCCAAAAAGATACATTTGTAAAAAATCACTCAAACTGACATTTTTATGGAAACCAAAGAATTGGAGGCTTTTGTTAAGCGCATCAGGCAGGAACTGACCACACTGGCCGATAAAAAAACCCGCTTAAGCGGAGAAAGATTTTTCAAGGAAAAGGTAAAGATTTATGGTTTGAAAACCGTCCTGGCCAGGAATCTTTCGAAATCCTATTACAGCGAAATCAGCCATTTGCCGAAAAAAGAAATCTTTGATTTGTGTGAAGAGCTATGGAAATCAGGGTACGTGGAAGAGTCGTTTTTTGCCTGCGACTGGTCGTTGAATCAGCGTAAAAATTACCAACCGGAGGATTTTGATATTTTCGAACACTGGGTCGCCAGCTATGTGAGCAACTGGGCTTCGTGCGACACCCTTTGCAACCACACCATCGGCGAGTTTCTGATGAAATTCCCTGATTATGTTTCGTGGTTAAAAATCTGGGCAAAATCACCTAACCGCTGGATGCGGCGCGCTGCTGCGGTATCGCTGATCATCCCGGCACGTAAAGGGCTCTTTATCAACGACATATTTGAAATAGCAACGCTGCTTATCACCGATCGCGAAGATCTGGTGCAAAAGGGTTACGGATGGATGCTCAAAGCCGCCGACAATGCACACAGGCCGATGGTTTTTGATTTTGTGATGAAGAATAAAGCTTCAATGCCCCGAACAGCGCTTCGGTACGCCATCGAAAAGATGCCGCCGGAAATGAAAGCAGTAGCAATGGCAAAATAGACCGTGAGCGATGGAAGACTGACAATTTTTTGGAGAGCGAGAGTGACTAAAAGAGGACTGTCGGGAATATTGAATAATGAATATTGAACGCTGAATATTGAATATCAGTGTCTTATGGAACAATTATATTCAGTGATGCCGGAATAACATGGATGTGAAGCCGCTTGCCCACATCAACAGGCTCGCCGTCGAGGTTGATGATTTTTACTTTCTGCATGATGTCAACCTCTCTTGCTCTGATAATCTCGACGTAAGGAGTTTTATGGATTTTTCGGGCAAAAAGAAACGGCGCGAAAAAAATCATTTTCCAGAGTGAGCTTTTCCGGGCAATTACCACATCAATCATCCCGTCGTCAACAGTTGCATCGGGTGCAATGGAGGTGTTGTATCCAAATTGATCTGAATTGGCAAAACTGATAAACAGCGCTCTCCTTACCATCTTTTTTCCATCCACGACCAACCTGAACTTCATAGGCCGGTAGCGGAAATACTCGCGGATGGCAACCTTGGCATACCCGAAAAAACCCCTTTGCGACTGGCGGGCGAAATGATCGGCCACGTGAGCGTCGAAACCCACGCCGGCAATGCTCAGAAACACCTGGTCGTTGATTTCAACCGTATCTATCTTTTTGATATTGGTTATGTTGATGATTCTGATCGCTTTGTCAATATCAGTCGGCAAATGCAGATGACGGGCAAGGCCGTTTCCCGATCCTGCCGGAATAATTCCAAGTACTGCCTCCGTTCCGATCAGCGGACGCGCTGCCTCGTTCACCGTTCCGTCGCCACCAATTGCCACGATTACCCTGAAGCCCTGCTTCCACCCTTCACGACTGAGTAATGTTGCGTGCTGCGGGTATTCGGTGAAAACTACCTTTGGCTCAAACTTATCAAAATCGAGTTTTTTCTCGAGGTGATGCTCGATAGTGTCTTTCCGCCCAACACCTGAGTTAGGATTGACGATAAAAAGTATAGGAATTTTTTCATGTTTTGATATCATCATCGGGCAGTCATGCGGTTTTCGATCAAACGGTTAAAATATTGCTGTATGTAAGCCTTGATTAGTTTCTCCATCTCATTTTTCGTGACAATTTCCTGGTTTACAAGATTTTGCCTGAGCATTGGATCATTAGCAAAGTTGTACAAAGCCAGGGTTTTATAGCCGTCAAATTCAATCAGAAAATCATTCTGTACCATTTGAAACACCCCGTTGATATACATCACGGCAAACGATGGCCGGCTGCTGTCGAAGATGTTGTTTCCAAAAGCAACAAAAGGCGCATCATAGTCAAGCAGGCTGAGCACCGAGGGCATAATGTCCACCTGACCGGGAGTGATGGCTGTTTCGATACCGGGAATTCCCGAGGGTGAGAAAAAGATGATAGGAATCCGGTACAATCCCACACGGGTTTTGTATTCCGGCAGAGAGGCCTCCGAAGTATGGTCTGCAGTAATCACAAAGAGGGTATTCTGATACCAGTCCATTGTACGGGCGGTCTCGAAAAACCTTTTTAAAGCATAATCCGAGTACATAATCGCCTCCTGAATCTGCAGTTTGCCTTTGGTGAACCTGCCCTGGTGAAGGGCCGGAATAGTGTAAGGGTGATGCGCCGAAAGTGAGAAAAAGACTGAGAAAAACGGCTCCTGCATCTGGTTTAGATTTTTGGCGTAGTACTGCAAAAATGGTTCGTCAAAAATGCCCCACCTGCCGTCGAAATCTGCATCGTTGTTGTATTCCGTTCGCCCGAAATAGCGCTGAAAACCAGATGCTTTGGCAAAGCGGTCAAAGTCCATGGTACCGTTGGATCCACCATGAAAAAATGAAGTTTGATAACCTTTGTTCTCCAGCAGCCCGGCCATCCCATTGAATGAATTGCCCCCAAAAGCTGAGGTTATAAAGGGTCTGTCCATCAGTCCGGGAATGGATGCTGTGATGGCCGGCAAACCTTCGATGGATTGCTTGGCATTGGCAAATCCATTAAAATAAAGTGAATGTTGCATCAGGGAATCAAGAAAGGGTGTAAATCCCTGATAACCTTCGATATGGCGGTTAAAAGTCCCGATATGCTCACTCGACATGCTTTCCATAATCAGCACCACCACATTCATTTCGTTTTTTACCTGAACATCTGAGTTCTGCTGTGCCTGAGCAGGTTTGAAAACGGGCGAGTAAATACCTTCAAGCGTAACCGGGTCAAAATAGTCCATCTTCCTGATTACCTGGTGATCAATGGTTTTGATGATGGTAAATGGGGTATTCAGAATGAGCGGGAGATTCGACGGCTTTACATACTGAATTCCCGTTATGATGTTGATAGGTTTGAGTTGAATACCGCCGCGTATCATTATGACGCTCAGCAAAATAGCGCCGGTGAATGAGATCAGTTGATAAAAGTAATACGTCAGGTTGCCTTCGGTAAAACGCCGGTTGTTATGCTCTACTTTTCTGACTATCAATATAAAAACAATCGTCAAAACCAGAAAGAGGAGCAGAAATGGCCAGAAATCCCGGATGAATTGCGGCGCCAGTTTATCCATTGGAACACCTGCAGCCACAAAGTCAAAGACATCACCGGTCATTCGTTTCAGCGTAAACCGGAAATAGACGATGTCAGTCATATTTGCAGCAATTCCAAGGAGGTTGGGAACGAAATAGATGAGATCAACGATAGCCTTGTAACCCCGGTAGCGTCTGAATGGCAGCGGAATGGTCATTGCAGCAATGAAAGGCAGGTTGAGTGTGAAAAGCGCTGCAATATCAAACCTGAGACCTGAAATGAAAATATGAAAGATTTCGGTGGCAGAGACGGATCCAAACAGGTGAGCATTAAAAAAGAAGAAAATCACCCTGCTGAACCATAAAAAAGCGAGCGCCACCAGCAATCTGAAAATCAACACAGTATAATAGTTTCCCCGGTAATACCCTTTCGAAGGTCGTATTCTGATCATGCCAACAGCGATGAGTTCTTGAAATTTGGCCGCAAAAGTAGCGAAAGTTGGCAAGCTGAGCGCAGCCTTTGCCCTGCACTATGGAGTAAGTTGTATTCAGATATTTTTAAAAAATGAACGGGCTTTTGGGTCTTATTTCAGCGCATTCACTGCAATCCATGCCATAAGCCCCATGCCAGTCCGGAGCGAACTTTCATCCACATCAAAAGTAGCAGTGTGCAGTCCCGATGTGATTCCCAGCTCGTTGTTACCGGTTCCGAGCCGATAAAAACAGGAAGGAACCTCTCTGGCGAAATAGGCGAAATCCTCGGCAGTCATGCGCATTGGCAGCTCAACCACGTTGTCGGCGCCAAGATAATCCGTTGCCCAATCCCGGACGTTTTGCGCAACTGCAGGATCGTTGTATAGCGACGGGTAACCCGATTCGATTCTCACTTCACAACTGCCCCCCATCCCCTCAGCCACCGACTGCGCCATACGGGTAATCCTCCGGTGGGCCTCACTGCGCCATGCTTCATCAAATGTACGGATGGTGCCGGCAATGGTCACCTCGTCAGGAATTACGTTGGTGAGGCCGTTCCCGATTATCCGCCCGAACGATACAACGGTAGGAATTTCGGGAGTTGCATTGCGGCTTACGATCTGCTGCAAAGCCACGATGATGTGGGCAGCAATGAGTACCGGGTCAATATTTTTCCAGGGATTAGCCGCATGACCGCCTTTGCCTTTGACAGTAAGGTGCAGTTCGTCCGTGGAAGCCATGTATTTTCCAGCACGCCACCCAATTTTACCTGCTTCAAGATCAGGGTAAACGTGCTGACCAAAAACATTTGCAGGCCGGGGATTTTCGAGCGCCCCCTCCCCGATCATCATGATTGCTCCTCCGGGATAATTTTCCTCGGAAGGCTGAAAAAAGAGTTTTATGGTTCCTTCGAACTCATCTTTAATCTCGTGGAGAATCTTGGCAGCTCCGAGCAACGAAGCCGTGTGAACATCATGACCGCATGCGTGCATAACTCCCTGGTTTTGTGACTTGTATTCCACCTCGTTCAACTCATGGATGGACAAAGCATCCATATCGGCACGCAAAGCGATTGACTTCTTACCAGGATTTCGGCCTTCGATTAGCGCAAGGATGCCGGTTTGAGCAATACGCTTGTGCTTAACAATGCCCATTTCAGCGAGTTTGCGCGAAACAAATGCCGATGTGCGAAACTCCTGCATCGAAAGCTCAGGGTTGCGATGAAGCTCGCGTCTGAAGGCTATAATCTCTTCAAGGAACTGATGACTTAATCGCTGGATTTTACGTTTTATGTTCTCCATTCTCAATTGTATTGGCTTGCAAAATTATTATAAATCCATCTCGGGCACCACAGGCGCTTTATATGGCTGAATTTGTGAAGGTTGCAGCGTGCAAACTGACCGATAGAAACGATAATTACAGCAGGAGAAGCCAACCCCATGTGTGAGATTTGCATGCTGAAACAGTGGTTCCGGGTTGTTTACTGCAAAAAATCTTACGGCTTTGCAAATTATCAGCCCAAAATATCTTACGCACTCAATAAAATGGCTATTTTCGTGGCAATCATTCGGAGAGACTCTGAGAAGATAAAACAATTGATTTTGAATGAAAATGATTTATGAAAAATCACACCTTCAGAACGCGAATCAGCAAAAGATATTGATTTTGTATGACTTACATTTTTACCTTCCGGAATATAGCTTTCTCTCACATCAGGAATTCTGCATTGAAAAAAGACGAAAACTAACCCATCATTGTAAATATGGCATCAGATGAAACGGTTGCTCACGAAAATGAAATAGCCCGGCTGAATAAAATTATCAGGGATCTGAGAGAAAAGATCACCAAACCAGATTCAGGTATCTGCGATAGCGAGATATTGGAGAGTTTGCCGGATCTTACCTTTTTGTTGGACACAAAAGGAAGGGTATTAAACTATTTTACCCGAAACGAAAAAGACCTCTATTTACCTCCGCCACTTTTTATCAACAAGTGTTTTAATGATTTTCTTCCCCCGGATGTCGCTGAGAGAATTGATGACATTTTTCAAAAAGCAATGTCCAGCGGAGAGGTTACTTCACACATCTACATGCTTAGTTTTGAGGCCAATGGCGAGTATTTCGAAGGCCGTTGCTCGCCATTGAAAAACAGATCAGGTGCAGTTTTCACTGTACGTAACATTACGCAGCAGATCAGGGTTGAACAGAAGCTCGGCTCATTAAGGGTTTTACACCAGTTGATCGTCGAATTTTCGTCGCAACTGGTGCAATCGCCTTTGGAAGATATTGACCGAAATATCAACCTGACATTGGAAAAATTGGGTAAATACGCCAATGTTGACCGGGTCTATATCTTTGATTACGATGGCCAAGCAGACCTCGTTCACAACTCCTATGAGTGGTGTTCCGAAGGGATTTTGCCGGAAATTGATAACCTGCAAAACATTCCCTTTGAAGGATTTCCGCGATGGAAAGAAAAGTTTGGCAACAAAGAATATGTCTACATTCCCCTGGTTTCGGATATTGACGAGCAATACCATATTGAAAAAGAAATTTTTGAACCCCAGGGCATTCTTTCCCTGCTGGCCATCCCGATGTTTTACGCCAACCAGTTGATCGGTTTCATCGGGTTCGACTCCGTAAAAACCACACGCGAATGGTCGGTTGATCACATAGAACTGTTAAAGCTGGCCGGTGAGATCATTGCCGGAACCATCGCCCGCGCCAAATTTGAGAAAGAGATCATCCAGGCAAGGAAAGCAGCCGAAAAAGCCGATCTTGCCAAAACTGAATTTCTGGCCAGCATGAGCCACGAAATCAGAACCCCTATGAATGCCATCCTCGGATTCAGCGAGATTTTATACAACAGCATCGAGGATGAAAAAAGCAAAAGTTTCCTCGAGGGCATCCTGAACAGCGGAAAAACACTGCTGCACCTGATAAACGACATCCTGGATTTATCAAAGATTGAAGCGGGTCAACTGGAAATTTTCATCGAACCGGTAAATTTTTCAAGTGTTCTGGACGAAATCAGAAAGATCTTTTCTTCCAAAATTAAAGAGAAAAGCCTTGGTTTTCAAATAATTATATCTGATAAATTCCCCGAAACCATTTGGATTGACAATGTGCGTTTGCGCCAGATCCTTTTCAATCTCGTAGGCAATGCTGTAAAATTCACCAACACAGGGGAAGTCACCATTTCGGTCAGGCACCACCAATCGGTTGAAAATTCAGAATTAATTGATTTTGAAATAGATGTGGAAGATACCGGCATCGGAATTCCTGCTTCACAACAAAAAGCCATTTTCAATGCTTTTGTTCAGGTTGAATCCAACAACACCCGCCAGTTTGAAGGCACAGGCCTGGGATTGGCCATAACCGCAAGGCTTACAAAAATGATGAACGGAAGCGTTAGTGTGAAAAGCGAGGTTGGCAAAGGAAGTACTTTCACCGTCACGTTCAGGAATGTTAAAACCTCGGTTATAGCGCCAGATCAGGACAACAAATTTGAATGGACTGAAAAAAATGTGGTTTTCAAAGAAGGCAAAATACTGGTGATTGATGATGTAAATTTCAACCGCGAGCTCGTGGTGAAATTTATCTCAAGCCTTAACCTGAGTGTGTTGCAGGCAACCAATGCGAAAGAAGGCATTGACATCGCCATCAGATACAAACCCGACCTGATACTGATGGACCTTCGCATGCCCGAAATTGATGGTTACGAAGCCACCCGCATTTTGCGCAGCCGCCCCGAAACCCAGAATATTCCCTGCCTGGCTTTCACTACCTCCAGTTTACTCAACGAAGAGAATCCCGACATGAATTTGTTTGACGGATACATACTCAAGCCGGTTACCCGGAACGAACTCATTGCTTCACTGATGAATATTCTGCCGCACTCCATCAAACAGGAAAAGAAGCACGGGAGAAATGCCACTTCAACCATCGAAAATGTGTTAATCCTGAAATTACCGGAGAACAACGAGAAATTCGCCGAACTTCAGCAACAGATTCGCAACCAGATTCTGCACCCCATGCAGCAACTTCAGGTGTATGTGGATGCTGATGTTGCCAACACACTTATTGCTGAACTGAGCACAGTAAGCAAAAAATTCCAGTTGAAGCATTTTCAGCAAGTTGCCGATCACTTAAAAAGTGCCATCGAAAATTTTGATTTCGAGCTATTTGGCCAAGAATTACGAAAATTGGATAAGGATATCAAAACATTACTCAACGACTAAATTCCTGCAAAAATGGAGAGCAATAAAATGACTGAAAACACAGGATCAGTATTGATTGCTGACGACAATCCCCGTAATCTGCAACTGATTTCCACTTTGCTCAAAGACCGGGGCTACAAGCTCTATATCACCACGTCAGGCGAAAATGCCATCAGGTTTCTGGCCGATAATCAGCCTGACCTTATTTTGCTCGACATCATGATGCCCGGAATGAGTGGCTTTGAGGTTTGTCGGATTATAAAAACTGACGAGCGTTTAAGCGAAATTCCAGTAATTTTTCTCACCGCCAAAAACGACCAGGAAGACATCATCGCAGGTTTTGAAGCGGGCGCTGTGGATTATATCATCAAACCTTTTTACGCTCACGAAGTTCTGGCAAGGGTATCAGCCCAGATGCAAATCATACAGGCGAAGAAAATACTTGCCGAAAAAAATGCTGCTCTTGAACAAATCAACAAGTGTCTGCTCGAAGCCAAGTCGAAAATTGAAAACCATGCCGAAGAGCTGGCTGCCCTGAATGCCGAAAAAAACAAATTCTTCTCTATCATTGCACATGACCTCCGGGGTCCGCTTGCTGGCCTCACCGGATTAAGCGAATTGCTTTTTCTAAAACTGGAAAACGCAGGAGAAACGGACGCTGAAGAAATAATTGAATTCGCTAAAATGCTCCACGACTCATCCTCACAGGTGTTTGAACTGCTCGAAAACCTGCTTGAATGGGCGCAGATTCAAATGAATACAATCAACTTTCAACCAGAAAAAACTCCACTAAGACAATTGATTATCAACGCAATAGGAATTTATCAAAATGACCTGAAGAAAAAAGACCTCACCCTGAGCATTAAAGTTAACGAAAACGAAACAGTGTTTGGCGACCAGACAATGCTAAAAGCCATCTTCAGAAACCTGACTACCAATGCAATAAAATTTACGCCTAAAGGAGGCACTGTTGAGATTAAAGCGGGTAGAGCCAATGACCAGAAGATAAAAATTCAGTTCAAGGATTCCGGGATCGGTATGGACAAATCGCTGATTGACAAGCTTTTCCGCCTCGATCAGAAAGTATCGAGGGCAGGAACCGAAGGTGAAGTAAGTTCCGGAATAGGTTTAATATTATGCAAAAACCTTGTGGACAAGCACAATGGGTCAATTGATGTGAAAAGCGCCCCTGGTAAGGGCACTACTTTTACAGTTAATTTACCATTAATCGTTGATTAATAAGCATTTACAAACTTAAAAAAATATCATGAATCATTCCGATAAGGAATTTTCAATCCTCTTAACTAACTTCTCTTCGGAAAGAGTCAAACACCTGCAAAAGCTGTTTACTGACATCACCGGATGCTCATCAGTTTTGCTTTTGCCGGACGGGTCGTTACTAACCGAGCCTATCTTTTCAAATTCAATCCGTGCCGATTACCATGATGCGGCAACCAGAATCCTGACCGAAAAAATGTTTCAGGATCAACAATCTCCAAATTTTGATGAACCCCAATGCTTTCAAGGGATCTGGGGTGCAACAACACCTGTTTTCATCAACCAGAAACATATTGCCAACTGGCAAATCGGACTGGTAAAAAGCCAAAAATTCCATCAGCAAAACCTTGAGTCCCTTTGCCAAAAAACAGGAATTACTGAGGAGACCCTTCAGTATTTACTCAACAGTTTACCAACAGCGGATGAAACCCTTTTTGCCAAATATCTGGAAATGCACAGGATTTCGGCCAGAGAAATCACTGCAATTCTGAGCGGAGAAAAACATATAAACTACAAAGAATCAACTGTATATGATCACAACAGCCGGCTGCTTTTCGAGATGAACCAGGCCGGAATTTACCGGTCAACAATCAACGGCAAACTGCTCGACTGCAACGAGCGGTTCGCAAAAATCCTGGGCTACGATTCACCAGAGGAGATTAAAGGCTACCCGACTTCGATGCTCTACTTCACAACCGGCGACAGGCAGGAATTCCTCGATCGGCTGAGAATAAAAGGCACCCTTCATAACAGCGAATTGCTGATGAAAAGCAAGCAGGGCGGGGAAATCTGGATTTTAGAGAATGTGATTTTGACCCGGGATACCGGAACCGGGCAGGAACTCATACAGGGGACCTGCATTGATATTACCGACCGGAAAAATATGGAAAAAGCCCTCAGGGAGAGTGAAGCGAAATACAAGATGCTGGTAGAGAACGCATTTGACGGTATCTACCTTATGCGTGGCCGAAAGTATGAATATGTAAACAACCGGTTCACCCAAATCACAGGATACTCTTTTGCTGAGGCTACTTCAACCACATTTGACATCGGAGTGCTGCTCACCGAAAGCAGCCGTAAAGTTGTGGAAGAGCGCTATGAAGCCAGGAAGCGCGGCGAAACAATACCGGGCCAGTACGAGATAGAGATCAGAGCGAAGGATGGTGAACATAAATATGTCAGGCTCAGCACGGTTTCGATGTCGGAGGGCGACGAAGTGATAGTTACGGGTATTATTCAGGATGTCACCGAACCGCATAAAATGGCGCTTGCACTCTGGGAAAGCGAAGAGCGGCTTAAGCTTGCCGTCAAATCAGCCAATCTTGGCCTGTGGGATAAAGATTACAAAACCGATAGTGTTGTCAGGAGCGACAACTGGGCAGAGATGCTAGGGTATCAACCCAACGAAATTGACCAGTCAAAGGAGAGTTTTTTCCAAATGGTTCATCCGGATGATGTGGCTGCTGTAAAGCAGGCTATCGAAGACCACGATAAAGGAAAAACAGACCATCTGACGGTTGCTCACCGGATGAAAAACAAACAGGGTGGGTGGAAGTGGATTTTAAACGCCGGAAGCATTGTCGGACGCGGTGATGATGGCCGGCCACTTCGCGCATTGGGCATCCACATGGACATTGACGGGCTGAAAAAAGCCGAGGAAGCCCTCGCCCTTTCAGAAGCCACCTATCAGGGAATCATCAACAACGTGAGCGATGCTATTTATATCCAGGACATTGAAGGAAAATTCCTCTATGTTAACAATGCAGCATCGCAGATGTACAATTATACCAAAGAAGAGCTGATCGGAAAATCACCTGAATTTCTTTCAGCTGCCGGCAAAAATGATCTGGCGGAAATTAACAACAGCATCAGAAACGCTTACTTCGGCGAGCAACAAAGCATTGAGTTCTGGGGAAAACGAAAAAACGAGGAAGTTTTTCTCAAAGAGGTAAATCTTACTGCCGGAGAGTTTTTTGGCGACAGGGTAGTGCTGGCCACCGGAAGAGACATCACCGACCGCAAAAAAACAGAAGAAGAACTCAAGGAAAGTGAAAATCGCTACCGGGCTTTTATCAATTCCACCGAAGATTTGATTTTTATCAAGGACGACAATTTACGCTACATCCTTGCAAATCAGAAAAACCTGGATTTTTTCAAAATCAAAAAAGAAGAGGAAATCTTCGGCAAGACCGATTTCGATCTGATGCCTGAGGAAATGGCCCGGAAATGTAAGGAATCAGACCTCAAGGCATTGGATAACAACCGGATAACTATCCAGGTTGAAAAAATGAAAGACCGGATTTTCGAAACCAGGAAATTCCCGTTAATGCTAAAAGGAGGAAAAACCGGCGTTGGCGGATTCATCAGAGATATTACCGAGCGAAAAAACGCTGATGATAAGATTAAATCGAGCGAAAAATTTTAGACCCTCCTCAACGAGATTACCATAAAAGCGCTTGACACACAGGAAAATGAAGATCTATTCCAGATTATTCCGGGTCAGATCAAAAAACTCTTCGATGCCGACCATTGCTGCATTACCCTGTGGAACGACAGAAATCAGATTACCATCTATTGTGCACCTTCCGATACCGACAAAGATTTTAACCAGGCGGTAATGTGTGGCAAAGACCTCCAGAAAATGACCGAAATCGTTACCAGAACGGAAAAAGTGGAGCTAATCCAGAGCGTTAGAAACTCCCAGTTTACCCGGACATGTCTCGCCGATAACCTTCCTGCCAAATCGGTAATCGTTCTGCCTATGGTTGCCGGAAAAAGAAAATTAGGCGCCATCGTCCTTACTTTCAGGGAGCAACAGGCATTCAGCGACGAAACCGTTAACAGGGGCGAAATTGTATCCAAACAAATCTCGCTGGTGGTGGATAAAATGAAAGTGATGGAGGAGCTGAAAAAGAACGAGAAGAGGCTGCAAAGAACGAACAATGAAAAAGACAAGTTCTTTTCCATCATTGCGCATGATATAAAAAGCCCATTCTCCTCATTTCTCGGGCTTACCGAGATTATGGCTGATGACTTTGATCAATTCACCATCAAGGAAATCCAGCAATTTATCGTTACCATGCGCGATTCAGCCAGCAACCTTTACCGGCTGCTCGAAAACCTACTGGAATGGGCGAGGATACAGCAGGGTTTTATGCAGTTCAAGCCCGAATTGATAGCGCTTTCAGGCATTGTGAACGACAGCGCCGAACTTATCCAGAACGCAGCCTTCAACAAGGAAATCGAGATCAGCCATGAAATTCCGGAGGACTTTATGGTTTTTGCAGACGCGCACATGCTCGAAACCATCATCCGAAATCTGATCTCCAACGCATTGAAATACACGCCAAAAGGAGGTAATATCACTGTTTCGGCCAACACTGCCGCCGACCGCTCAGCGATAATCACCGTTACCGACACGGGAATTGGTATGTGTAACGAAATCATCGAAAACCTATTCAGGGTTGATGTGAACACCAGCCGCAAAGGAACCGAAGGCGAACCAAGCACAGGTTTAGGGCTGATTCTTTGCAAGGAATTTATCGAAAAACACGGTGGTAACATTGATGTCATAAGCTCGCCCGACAAGGGCAGCAGTTTTATCATCAGCCTGCCACCTAAAGCATTCCCCTGACTGTGAGGCGCTTAGTTTTTATTCATTCTACAATGGTTTGACACAATATGTAAGTTAGAATAATACAGACTATTGAAACTATAATCGAAACATTCGAAAGTGAATTGCTAAACAAACATCCAAATAAGTAGAAAAATGAAGACAGACCTTAAGGATCAGGAAGGTAAGAATTTACCCAATCCACTTTCGTCGGCTTCAGAAAACCACCTGGCCAGACTGCTCAGGATAATGCAATACCAGGCCAAAAACAACCAGGATTTTCTGGACTACACGCTCAGCGAGGCCATTGGCATAACCGAAAGCAAAATCGGGTACATTTACCATTACTACGAAGAGCGGCAGGAATTTGTACTCAACACGTGGTCGAAGGATGTGATGAAAGAATGCAGCGTAACCGGCGCGCCAAGTTGCTATGAGTTGGAAAAAACCGGTATCTGGGGCGAGGCTGTACGGCAAAAGAAGCCAATCATCGTCAACGACTTTCACCTGGAAAATCCTTTGAAAAAGGGCTATCCTGAAGGCCACGTCAGGCTGAACAAATTCATGACCACGCCGGTTTTCAGCAACGATAAAATTGTCGGTGTGGTGGGAGTGGCCAATAAAGAAACCGATTACACCCAGGAAGATCTCTTGCATTTGCAGTTGCTTATGGATGCTGTCTGGAAAGTGCTGGAAGCCCGGAGAAACCAGGAGAGCGAGCAACATGTTAAGAATTTGCTGAAGGGCATCAGGTACATAAACCAACTCATTACCAAAGAGAATGATCCACTCGTGCTTATTCGCAGCGCCTGCAACAGTCTTACAGATACTATCGGATACTTCACTGCATGGATTGCCCTGTTCGACAAAGACATGACCGTGACACATGTTGCTGCATCCAACCCCGATAAGGAATTTTCAAAATTTGAAGCAGAACTCAAAGCCGGGCAACTGCCCCGCTGTACGCAGAAAACCATCAATAGCACTCCAAATGAAATCATATTCACACCGCACAGCGAGTGCGGGGATTGTCCGGTTTGCAGCGGATTGGATGACAGGGTCGGCCTGACCGGACTGCTTTGGCACGAAGGAAAAATTTACGGAACAATGACGGTAACCGCACCCCGTGAAGTTGCTGAACTGAAAGAGCAGAATGATCTTTTCATACAATTGGCCGAAGATCTTGGATTTGCCATGCATAAGATCAATTTGGAAAAGGCATGGCAAGAACTGGACCAGACCCTGGTTGAAAAAGAAAGGATGATGTCAACGCTCGTTTCCAATCTTCCCGGTTTGGTTTATCGCTGCAAAATGGATCAGGAATGGACAATGCTCTACCTGAGTAATGGCTGTTCAAAATTAACCGGTTATGAGCCAGAGGAATTGCTAATGAACAAGGTTATCTCATTCAACGACCTCATCTTGCCGGGATACCGTAACATGCTTTGGGAAAAATGGAATAGAGTGATCGCTGAAAAAGCGATTTTCGAAGATGAATATGAGATATTGACCAAAGATGGAATTACACGATGGGTTTGGGAAAGAGGGCAGGGAGTTTATGACAGTGCAGGGGAAGTGCTTTTTCTGGAAGGATTTATAACCGATATAACCCAGCGCAGGGAGGCAGAATCCCGGCTTAAGACCAGCGACATGATTTTCGAGCACAGCCTCGACATGCTTTGCATTGCAGGGTTCGACGGGTATTTCAAAGTTCTCAACCCGGCATGGGCCAGAACTCTGGGCTATACCACCGATGAAATTCTCTCGCAGCCCTGGCTCAGTTTTGTGCATCCCGACGATGTCGTGCCCACTCAAAACGTAGGATCAGTGCTGGTTCACGGCAGGGAGATTTATCAGTTCGAAAACCGCTACATCTGCAAAGACGGAACCATCAAATGGCTCTCCTGGAACTCCATCCCCTACCCTGACGAACAGATCATGTTTGGCATCGCCAGGGATATCACCGAGATGAAAAAAAATGCAGAAGAGCTACATCTGCAAGAACTGAAATTCAGGTCACTGGTTCAATACAGCAGCGATATCATCGCCATGTACGGCCGGGAAGGCGAAATACTCTATTGCAGCCCGGGAGTAAAAACGGTTCTTGGTTACGAACCTTCAGATATGGTTGGAAGGAAAGTATATGATTTCGTGTTGAAAGAAGAAAGGGCGGAGTCAATACAAAGAATAAGCAGTATTAATAAAATTCCCGATGGCGAAAGCATCAAATACTTAGTAAAGATGGCTCATCAGGACGGTTCGACAAAATGGCTGGAAGCCACCATTACTAACCTTCTTGAAGAGCCCGGTGTAAGAGCGATAGTTGGAAATTACCGCGATATTACCGAAAAAGTTAAGAGTGATCTGGTGAACAAGGTACAGTACAATATTGCCAACTCGGTGGTTACAGCCAAAAACCTGAACGACCTGTTTGTGACAGTTCGTGAGGAACTGGGGAAACTGATGGATACCACAAACTTCATCATTGCCATGTTTGACGATAAAGAAGGAACCTTTTCCGCTCCCTTCGAAATAGACGAAAAGATGGATACAATGCCAACCTGGCCGGCTGCCAACTCAATATCAGGGCTCGTCATTAAAAGAAGAGCTTCATTGCTTCTGAAGCGAAAAGATATCCTGCAACTCGCCGATCAGGGTGAGATTATCCTTCGGGGTTTCCGTGCAGAAAGCTGGCTCGGAGTTCCATTGATTACCAAGAACAGAATTATAGGTGTGATGATCCTTCAAAGCTACAGCAACCCCGATGCCTACGATGAAGCAGCGCAAAGCATCCTCGAAATAATAGCCAACCAGCTCAGTATTTATATCGAGCAAAAAGAGGCAGAACTTACAGCACAAAAGTTATCGAAAGCCATCATACAGAACCCGGCCACCATTGTAATTACCGACCTGAAGGGAAATATCGAATATGTAAATCCTAAATTCACCCAGCAAACCGGCTACACATTAGAAGAGGTAACCGGCCGCAATCCGAGAATTCTCAAATCGGGGTATCATGACTCCGACTTCTACAAAATTCTATGGGATACCATCCTTTCAGGCAAAGACTGGTACGGCGAGTTGCTCGACTGCAAAAAAAACGGCGACTTCTATTGGGAAAGCGCAATCATTTCGCCACTGGTGAACGATGATGGTCAGGTTACCCATTTCATTGCTGTAAAAGAAGACATCACCGAACGCAAAAAAATGGTTGAAGATCTGATCCAGGCCAAAGCACAGGCCGAAAGCAGCGACAAATTGAAATCAGATTTCATGAACACCATCTCCCATGAATTCCGCACACCGCTCAATGGAATCACCGGTTTTGCCAGCCTTATCATGCAGCCCGACTCCACACAGGAAGAAAAGATGGAATACTACCTGTTGATGCAAAGCAGCACGACAAGGCTGCTCGATACCATCAGCGACGTGATGGATGCTTCACTCATAACATCCGGAAGCCTTAAACCTAAGATTACATCCATTAATATCAAAAACCTTCTGGAAGAAATCCACAACATGTACCTGCCTGCCTGCCTTGAGAAGAATCTCCGGTTCAACCTCCTGAAGAAAAATCTTTCTGACGATTTCAGGATGAATACCGACCGTGAGCTGCTGATGAAAGTCCTGAGGCAATTGCTCGACAATGCAGTGAAATTTACCCAAACGGGCAGCATAGATATCGAATGTGAGGTTGACCAGAAATTTATCCGCTTCCAGGTAAAGGACACTGGCGTTGGCATGGACAAAGACATTCTGGAAAGACTTTTTAAACCTTTCCACCAGGAGGAGACCGGCTCAGCGCGATCTTTCGAAGGAAGCGGCCTTGGATTAACCATTGCCAAAGGAATTGTAAACAAGCTCGAAGGAGATATCTGGGTGACTACCAAAAAGGGTGAAGGATCCGTTTTTACTTTTACCCTACCCTTCAGGGCAGTGCAAATTCCGCCTGAGGAAATCAAACCAGATCTCAAACCGGCAAAAACAGACGGGATTCCGGTGGTACTGGTCGCCGAGGATGAAGATTCGAATTTCTACCTGATTGAGGCGCTGTTGAGAAAAGCCAATGTGAAAGTAATCAGGGCACTAAACGGACAGGAGGCAGTTGACTATTGCCTGAATGACCCTGAAATCTCTCTTGTGCTGATGGACATCAAAATGCCGGTGATGGATGGCCTCGAAGCAACCCGGCAAATCAAACATAACCGGAAACAACTTCCGGTAATTGCGATTACAGCACACGCGCTCACCGGCGATCAGACCAAGATCCTCGAAGCCGGCTGTAACGACTACATATCAAAGCCTTTCAAAAAAGAGACTTTATGGCAAAAATTGAATAGCGCAGGCATTTTACCTGATTAAAATAAAAGCAAAAACAATGTATGTAAATGTCTTTGCGGTTCCGGTGCTTATTGCGGCAGCCATCACAGTCAGCCTGATTTTTGCCATCCGGCACTACCGATCGGTTGCGGGGGTTAAAGCTTTCATGGTCAGCCTGGTCGCTTCGGTGGTGTATTCGATCTTTTATGCCCTCGAAATTTCATCCACCAGCCCCGAGACTGCCTGGTTCTTCTACCGGCTGGAGTACCTGGGAATACCACTTATCCCGGCTTTTTACCTGATTTTCGCTCTCGGATACACCGGCAACCGTAACATTCTGAACGTACCTGTGATTTTTGCCATCCTGATCCTGCCTGTAACCACAACGCTGGTTGTTTTCACCAATTCTTACCACGAAATGTTTCTGACCAGCTGGAGCCTGAACCACAACGGCTGGTTCGTTGCTGCCGGATTTGTACCCGCTTTCTGGTACTGGATATTTCAGGCCTGGTCCATCGCCGCATTTCTGGTTAGCGCAGTTTTGTTTTTTGTCATGTGGCGAAATTCAGCCCCGGTCTTTCGCAACCAGATTCTAATCATTCTCTTCGGTTCACTCATTCCTTTTGTGGTTTATCTGGCCTATCTTCTCAGACTATTTCCCTGGGGGCTCGATCCCATCCCGTTCACCAATGCATTTATTGCCATAGCGGTGTATTACGGCCTGGCGCGGTACAATCTTTTCGGGCTTGCTCCGCTTGCGCGCAATCTTTTATTTGATAAAATCCCTGATATCGTGGTGGTGATGGATCAGAAACCCAGAATGGTGGATTGCAACGTACAGGCAATGAAAATGCTGAAAATCACTACTCAGGATATTGGTAAAAATGTGGAATCAGCCTTGGAAGATTTACCCGATCTGGTTGCTGCAATCAGGACAATCCAACCCGGAAACACTGAAGAATTGTCCCTGACTATCAATGATAGCCCGATGGAATTCCAATGTTCGGTAACCGAGATACACAACGCAAAAGGGAGCGGGCTGGGCTCCATGATGATAATGCACGACATCACCCGGCGAAAAATGGTGGAGAGATTGCAGCGCGAAACCGAAGAAAAATTCCGCCTCATCGTCGAAAATGCTCCTCTCGGCGTAATCTACTACGACCAAAACGGAGTTATCAGGATTTGCAACGACCTGTTTGTAAAAATTATCGGTTCTTCGAGAGAAAAACTGATTGGGATTAACATGTTTCTTCTCCCCGACACCCGCGTAGCGGAGGGACTTCAAATCGCTCTCAGCGGTAAGAAGGCAGGATTTGAAGGATTTTACAAATCAACGACCGCCGATAAAACCACACCCGTCAGGGTACTTTTCGAAGCCATTTTCAACGAACAAGGGCAGGTGACCGGGGGAATCGGCATCATCGAAGACATCACCGAACGTATGGCCACCGAGGAAAAGATCAAATCCAAAAACCAGCAGCTCGAACAAATGATTTTGGAAAAAGACCGCTTTTTTTCCATTATTGCCCACGACCTTCGAAGCCCTTTCAATGCATTCCTCGGATTCACCGAACTGATGACCGATGATACATTTGAGCTTACCCTCGACGAAATGAAAGGGTACGCCAAGGACATACGAAACTCAGCGCTGCTGCTCTTCGACCTGCTCGAAAATCTCCTCGAATGGTCACGATTGCAGCGAAGCAATGTTTTCATGGAAAAAATGGACTATCCCCTCATCAGGATCGTGACCCAAAGTATTGACTCACTGAACGAAAATGCAAGGAAAAAGGAGATCAGCATAAACCATGATTTCGACAGGTCGCTAACCGTATTCGTGGACGAAAAAATGATCCAGTCGGTGTTCAGAAACCTTCTGTCGAATGCCATAAAATTTACCTTCCGCGGTGGCAATGTGCTCATCAAAGCCAGCAAAAAAGACAGCAACATGGTGCTTGTCGAAATCAGCGATACCGGTATTGGCATAAAACCCGAGGTAATCCCTAAACTTTTCCGCATTGACGAATCCGTGAACACTACCGGTACCGAAGCCGAGCCCAGCACCGGACTGGGTTTGATACTCTGCAAGGAATTCCTGGACAAAAACGGCGGTTCGATCTGGGTGAAAAGTGAAACGGGCGTTGGAACTACTTTTTCATTTACCCTGCCGGTAAAAGAGATAAATCCGCAATAATTAAATACTAATGTTTCGCACTTGATGAAGTTCTTTAAAACGCTGAAAAAAAATGATAAAAAAAGTAGCATGATTGTTTGCTAAACTAATGAAAAACATTAATTTAGCAACGTTTTCCAAAACCATCAATCATG
>Ga0209835_1000146_pt1 | contig 49419 bp, 53 predicted proteins | sample LakKivwa52mmetaG_FD_184138 | JGI IMG/M metagenome (GOLD analysis project Ga0209835, IMG submission 184138) | Anoxic lake water microbial communities from Lake Kivu, Rwanda to study Microbial Dark Matter (Phase II) - Lake Kivu water 52m metaG... | ecosystem: Environmental > Aquatic > Freshwater >...
CGCAAGGCCGTTTCCTGCCGGCCGAGGAACCCAACGCGGCGGTCGCGGTGATCGGCGCGAAGATCCAGAGCGAACTGTTCGGCATCGAATCCGCCATCGGCAAGGTGCTGCGCATCGGCGACCGGCGGCTGCGCGTCATCGGCGTGCTCGCCCAGTCTGGTCAGGGTCTCGGCATGAATGCCGACGAGATCGTCATCCTGCCTGTGACCGTGGCGCAGGCGATGTTCAACACCAACACGCTGTTCCGCATCCTGGTCGAAGCCAGAAGCCGCGACCACATCCGGCCGGCCAAGGAGCAGGCCGCCGCGATCCTCAAGGCGCGCCACGATGGCGAGGAAGATGTCACGGTCATCACGCAGGATGCGGTGCTGCAAACCTTCGACCGCATCCTCGGCACGCTAACCTATGGCGTCGCCGGCATCGCCGCGATCAGCCTGGCCGTGGCCGGCATCCTCGTCATGAACGTGATGCTCGTCGCCGTCGCCCAGCGCACCAACGAAATCGGTCTGCTCAAGGCGCTCGGCGCCGAGTCGGCGACGATCCGCAATGCCTTTCTTGCCGAGGCCACCCTGCTCTCCGCCAGCGGCGCGCTGGTCGGCTATCTGCTCGGACAACTCGGCGCCTTTGCCCTGCGCACGGCCATGCCGGTACTGCCCGCCTACCCGCCCGACTGGGCCGTCATCGCCGCCTTGCTGACCGCCCTTGCCACCGGCCTGCTGTTCGGCGTCATGCCGGCACGCCGCGCCGCGCGGCTCGATGCGGTGCAAGCCCTGGCCAAACGATAATGTTGGCGCGCGACCTGTTCACCCTCTCGACCCGCGCCCTCACGGCGCACCGGCTGCGCAGCTTTCTCACGCTGCTGGGCATCGCGGTCGGTATCGCGGCGGTGATTCTGCTCACCAGCATCGGCGAGGGCGTGCATCGGTTCGTGCTCAAGGAATTCACCCAGTTCGGCACCAATGTCATCGAGATCGCGCCCGGTAAAACCAAGGCCAGCGGCGGACCGGGCGGCCTGCAGACCACGGTGCGCCTGCTAACGCTCGACGATGCCCTTGCGCTCACGCGCGTGCCGGGCGTCGTGGCGGTGACGCCCAATGTCTGGGGGAACTCCGAGGTCAGCGCCAATGGTCGCCTGCGCCGCACCACCGTGCAGGGCGTCGGCCCGGGGACGCTCGAGATCATGAAGATGACGATGCAAAGCGGCCGCTTCCTGCCCGCCGAAAGCTTCGAACATGCGCGGCCGTTCGCCGTGCTCGGGCCGAAGCTCAAGCAGGAGCTGTTTGGCGGCGACAATGCGCTGGGCCAGCGCCTGCGCATCGGCGGGATGCAATTCCGCATCGTCGGCGTGGTGGCGCCCAAGGGCCAGTTTCTCGGCATGGATCTCGACGACACCGTGTTCATCCCGACCGCCAGCGCGCTCGAACTCTATAACCGCGAGGGCCTGATGCGCATCCACCTGACCTACCGCGAAGGGCTGCAGGTCGGCGAGATCGCGGCCAGCGTCAAGTCGACGCTGGCGGAGCGGCATGGCCGCGAGGATTTCACGCTCACCACGCAGGAAGACATGCTGCGCACGCTGTCGAAGATTCTCAATGTCCTCACCGCCGCCGTCGGCGCGCTCGGCGGCATCTCGCTCCTTGTCGGCGGCGTCGGCATCGTCACCATCATGACCATCGCCGTGACCGAGCGCACCAACGAAATCGGCTTGTTGAAAGCCCTGGGCGCTCGCGAACACACCATCCTCGGCATCTTCCTCGGCGAGGCGGTGGCGCTCTCCGCGCTCGGCGGCCTGCTGGGCCTCGCCTTCGGTTTTGGCATTGCCCAGTTGCTGCATCTGTTCATCCCGGCGCTGCCGGTGCAGACGCCGCTGAGCTTTGTCATCCTCGCCGAGATCGTGGCGGTCGTGATCGGCCTTGCGGCGGGCGTGCTGCCGGCACGGCGCGCGGCGCGGCTCGACCCGGTCGAGGCGCTGCGGGCGGAGTAGGTGCGTGATATGTCACTCGGCTGGTTAATCACCAACTTCCTGGCATCTTTTCTTTTGCCCCCTTTGAACGGACTGGTCCTGGTCGCAGTCGGCTGGTTTATGATCGGACGCTATCCCCGTTTTGCCAGATACCTCATCGGCCTCGGCTTGGTGCTGTTATGGGTATTGGCGTTGCCGGCTATCGGCAACGCCTTGCGTGCAACCCTGGAAGATCATCCGGTCACCCTCGACGAGATCGAGCGTGCCGAAGCGATTGTCGTGCTGGGGGGTGGGCGATACCGGGATGCACCCGAATATGGGGAAGACACCGTTAGCGATGCGACACTTGCCCGCTTGCGTTACGCGGCAAAATTGCATCGAAAATCCGGCTTGCCTATTCTCGTGACCGGCGGGAAACCGGATGGCGATGGGCTCAGTGAGGCGGAAGCTATGGCAAGAACCTTCTCGGATGAATTCGGAATAGCTGTCCGGTGGACCGAGGGTTCCTCGGATAACACACATGAGAATGCCCGCCATTCTGCCGCGATACTCCGGGCCGCTGGCATTCGCCATGTCTTGCTGGTTACCCACGCATGGCACATGCCCCGTTCGGCCCGCAGTTTTACAGAGGCTGGTCTGGATGTCATTCCTGCGCCTACCGCTTTCAGCCGTCGCCCGCTCACGCCGCTTGATTTTCTTCCAAGTGATTATGAGGCGGCCCGCCATGCCATCCACGAATGGATCGGCATGCTCTGGTATCGGTTACGCGCCGCCTAGCCGGTCGAGCTTAATGTGCTTCGTCCCAGTTCGCCCCAACACCTACTTCCGCCAGCAGCGGTACGGAAAGTCTGGCCACGCCCGCCATCAACGGCGGCAATGCAGCTTTTACGGCGGCGAGTTCGGATTCCGGCATTTCCAGCACCAGTTCGTCATGTACTTGCAGGATCAGCTTCGACTGCAACTTTTCCTTGTCCAGCCAACGCTGCACGGCAATCATCGCCAGCTTGACGAGGTCGGCGGCGGTGCCCTGCATCGGCGCGTTGATCGCGGCGCGCTCGGCGCCCTGGCGGCGCCCGACATTGCTGGAACGAATCTCGGGTAGCCAGAGGCGGCGGCCAAAGACGGTTTCGACGTAGCCGCGCTCTTTCGCCGCGCTGCGCGTTTCTTCCATGTAGCGCGCCACGCCGGGGTAGCGGGCGAAGTAGCGGTCCATGTAGGTTTGTGCCGACCCACGATCCACGTCGATCTGCTTGGCGAGGCCGAAGGCGCTCATGCCGTAGATCAGCCCGAAGTTGATGGCCTTGGCGGCGCGGCGCTGTTCGTTTGTCACTTCGAGCGGGGTGATGCCGAAGACCTCGGCGGCGGTGGCGCGATGCACGTCCTCGCCGCGCGCGAAGGCGTCGAGCAGGCCCTTGTCGCCCGACAGGTGCGCCATGATGCGCAGCTCGATCTGCGAATAGTCGGCGCTGACGAGACGGCAGCCGGGCGGCGCAATGAACGCGGCGCGGATGCGGCGGCCTTCCGGCGTGCGGATCGGGATGTTCTGGAGATTGGGATCGCTGGAGGCGAGCCGGCCGGTGACGGCGACGGCTTGCGAAAAGCTCGTATGGACGCGGCCGGTGGCGGGGTTCACCATCTTCGGCAGCTTGTCGGTGTAGGTGCCCTTGAGCTTGGCGAGGCTGCGATGTTCGAGCAGGCACTTGGGCAGCGGGTAGTCCTCGGCAAGTTTTTGCAGCACTTCCTCGTCGGTGGAAGGCGTGCCCGAGGGCGTCTTTTTCACCACCGGCAGGCCGAGGTTGGTGAAGAGAATCTCGCCGAGCTGCTTGGGCGAATTGAGGTTGAAGGGCTGGCCGGCGAGGGCGTGCGCTTCCTGCTCGATCTCCATCAGCCGCCGGCCGAGGGCGTCGCTCTGCCGGGCGAGTGCTTGCGTGTCGATGAGCACGCCGTGGCGCTCCATGCGGAACAGAATCTCGGCAACTGGCAGCTCGACGTCGCGGTAGAGGCGTTCGAGTTTGGTTTCCGCTGCTAGGCGTGGGGCCAGCGCCTGATGCACGCGCAGGGTGACGTCGGCATCCTCGGCGGCGTATTGCGCGGCGCGCTCGAGGTCAACCTGCGCAAACGAAATGCGGTTGGCGCCCTTGCCGGTGACATCGTCGTAGCTGATCGTTTTCAGTCCGCAGTGGCGTTCGGCGAGATTGCCGAGTTCGTGCGACTGGTCGGATTCCAGCACATAGGATTCGAGCAGCGTGTCGTCGGCAATCCCGGTCAGCGCGATGTGGTGGTTGGCGAAGACATGGCGGTCGTACTTGAGGTGCTGGCCGACTTTCTTGTGCTGGTCCGATTCCAGCCAGGGCTTGAGTTTTTGCAGCGTTGCCGCGAATGGCAACTGGTCGGGCGCGCCGGCATAGTGGTGCGCCAGCGGCAGATAAGCCGCCTGGCCCGGCTCGATGCAGAACGACAGGCCGACGAGCTTTGCCTGCATTTGATCGAGCGCAGTGGTTTCGGTATCGAGGGCAACAAGTTCGGCGAGATTCAGGCGCTGCAGCCAGTCGTCGAGTTGCGCTTCGGTGAGGATGCATTCATAGCCCGAACGATCGGTGTCCGTCGTGCCACTGCTATCAAAAGTCGGCGCTGGTGAGACGGCAAGTTTTTTCGCAGGCGCCGACTTTGCCGGTATTTCTCCATTCAACTCGCGCAGCCAGGTCTTGAAGTCGAGGTCGGCGTAGAGCGTCTTGAGCTTGTCCGCGTCGGGTGTGGCGGGTGTCAGCTCGGTAGTTGGCAGATCGAGGCCGCAGGCGACGGTGACGAGTTTTTTGCCGAGCGGAAGGAAATCGAGATGCTTGCGGAGATTCTCGCCGACCACGCCGCCAATTTCATGGGCGCGCTCGACGATGGCATCCAATGAACCATACTCGTTGAGCCACTTCACGGCGGTCTTGGGCCCGACCTTGGCGATGCCCGGCACGCCATCCACCGCGTCGCCAACCAGCGTCAGGTAATCGACGATGCGCTCGGGCGGCACGCCGAACTTGGCCGTCACGCCGGCGGGATCGAGCGTTTCCTCGCTCATCGTATTGACCAGCGTGACGTGTTGATTGACCAGTTGCGCGAGGTCCTTGTCGCCGGTGGAGATCACGCAATCCTCGCCGCGCGCGGTGGCCTGCGAGGCGAGCGTGCCGATCACGTCGTCGGCTTCGACGCCTTCGATGCAGAGCAGTGGCCAGCCGAGCGCGCGGATGGCTTCATGCAGCGGCTCGATCTGCGCGACGAGGTCGTCGGGCATCGGCGGGCGATGCGCCTTGTATTCGGGATACCAGTCGTCGCGGAAGGTTTTGCCCTTGGCGTCGAAGACGACCGCGCGCTTGTCGGCGGCCGGAAAGTCGGCGACCAGCCGGCGCAGCATCGACAACACCCCCTTGATCGCGCCGGTCGGCGCGTTGGCGTGGTTGCGCAGATCGGGCAGGGCGTGAAAAGCGCGGTATAAATACGAGGAACCGTCAACAAGCAGGAGCATGGGATGAGCGCGAAAAAATGAGTGCGAAAGATAAGCTGCCCAAAATCGCCGATCCCCGTCTAGCCGCGCCGGCGTCTTCGTCACGCGAGGCGTGGCGGGTGTTCGGCATTATGTCAGAGTTCGTCGAGGCAACCGAGCGCCTCGCCGGTGTGCGGCCGGCGGTATCGATCTTCGGCAGCGCCCGCGTCAAGCCCGATTCTCCCTACTATGAAATGACCGAACGCATCGCCCGGCTGCTCTCCGATTCCGGCTTCTCGGTGATCTCGGGCGGCGGCCCCGGCGTGATGGAAGCCGCCAACAAGGGCGCCTTCCACGGCAAGAGTCCCAGCATCGGCCTCAACATCCAGTTGCCGATGGAACAGAAGTCGAATCCGTATCAGGATATCTCGCAGAGCTTCCGCCACTTTTTTGCGCGCAAGTACATGTTCGTCCGCTTCGCCGCCGCCTACGTGGTGATGCCCGGCGGCTTCGGCACGCTCGATGAATTGCTCGAAGCGCTGACGCTGATCCAGACCAGCAAGACGCCGAAGATGCCGTTGATCCTCGTCGGCGACGGTTTCTGGAATGGCCTGGTCGACTGGTTCCGCGCGCGGCTGGTCGCCGAGGGCATGATCAACCCCGAGGACATGGATCTGATCCAGATCATCGACGAGCCGGAAGCGATTGTCGCGGCGATCTTCAAGCACTATGAGACGCGCGGCTTCGAGCGCATCCCGGCCGAGCACGATCTGCTGCTGAATTTGTAGATACAATCAACCCATTCCCGTTCAGTTTCGCCGACACCATGCGCATTGTCCTGACCGCTTCGCTGCTTGCCGCCTTTGCTCTCACCGCCGCCGCCCAGCAGCGCCCCGCCGACCTGCAACCACTGCCCGAGCCGCCCCCGCCGCCGGCGATGGTGGATTCGCCGCTGGAGCCGCAGGTCACGATCCGCAAGCAGGGCGAGGATCGCGTCGAGGAATATCGCGTGAATGGCAAGCTCTACATGGTCAAGGTGACGCCGCCGCACGGCACGCCCTACTACCTGATCGACCGCAAGGGCGACGGCAGCTTCGCGCGCGAGGAAACCGGCGTCGTCGACAGGGGTATCTCCGTGCCGATGTGGGTCATCCGCACGTTCTGAACCGCTGAAGCCGCGTCATGCAAGCGCGCCGTCTACCCGCCGCTCGCGGTGCCTTCTGGTTTTTCGAAGGCATCCGGCTGTTTCGTCGCAACCCGCCGCTGATCACCGCGCTGACCCTCGTTTATCTGCTCATCGTGCAGATTCTCACGGTCGCCTTGCCGGGCGTCGGCCCGATCCTGCTGCCGCTGCTGCTGCCGGTGATGACGCTGATCGTCGCCAACGGCTGCCGGCTCGTCGATCTTGATCGTCGTCCCGACAAGGCCGGCCTGCTGCACGGCGTGGCAGGCAATTTCCCCGCCATGATCCGGCTTGGCGGGCTGCAACTGCTCGGCGCGGTGCTGGTCATTCTACTGAGCATGCTGTTGAACGACGGCACCGATCCGTTTGCCGCCCTGCTGACGCTACCGGCAACGCCGAACATGGGAGAAGGCGCCGGCGCGGGTGCCGAAGCGGCTGCCGAAGCCGCCGCGCAAGCGGCCATTCTGGGCAAGCTGATGCAGGTACTGCTGCTGGCCGCGCCATTGATCATCGCCTTCTGGTTCGCGCCCTTCCTGGTCGGCTGGGATCGCGTCAGCCCGTTCAAATCGCTCTTCTTCAGCACGGTGGCGAGCTTCCGCAACTGGCGCGCGATGCTCATGTTCGTCGCCGTGGGCATCACTCTCGCCGGCGTCCTGCCGGGATTCATCCTCATCGTCATCGGCCAGATCTCAGGCATGGCGCTGACCGCGGCTTTCGTCGCGCTGCGCATGATCCTTATCTTCCTCGTCGCGCCGATTCTGACCGCGAGCATCTACGTCAGCTACCGCGACATCTTCCAGTCGTCCGTCGATACGAATGCCTGATCCCGGCGCTCCCCCGGGTCCCTTGGGAATTCTCGGCGGCACCTTCGATCCGGTTCACCTCGCCCATCTGGCGCTCGCGCGCGCCGCGCTCGACCGGCTTGGCATCGCGCAGGTACGCTGGATTCCCGCCGGCCAGCCGTGGCATCGCAATGCCCCCGGCGCTTCGCCCCCCGATCGCGTGGCCATGGTGCGTGCCGCCATCGCCGCCGAACCACGCTTCGCGCTCGATGCGAGTGAAGCCGATGCCGGCGCGCCGGGCTACACCGTCGATACGCTGGCACGCCTGCGCCGCGAACTCGGCCCCGACCGGCCGCTGGTGCTGCTGATGGGCGCGGACGCTTTCCGCGGCCTCTCGACCTGGCATCTCTGGGAAGAGATTCCCGGACTTGCGCACATTGCGGTGGCGACGCGGCCGGGCTTTCCGCTTGCGGCGCTCGATGCGCCGCTGGCCGATGTGTTCGGTCGGTGCCGTCTCGCCAGCGCCGACTTTTCGCATGCGCCGGCGGGCGGCATCCACGTCTTCGAACTCGTCGCCGGCACGGTGTCCGCCACCGAGGCGCGCACGCTCATCGCGGCGGGGGCGCCGGACGCGAAACTGCGCGAATTGCTGCCCGCCCCTGTTCTCGACTATATTCGTCAACATCATCTTTACCGATCGTAATTCATGGACATCCGCAAACTGCAACGCATCGTCGTCAATGCCCTCGAAGACATCAAGGGCAAGGAAATCGAAGTCATCAATACGCGCAAGCTATCGGATATGTTCGCGCGCGTCGTCATCGCCACGGGCGATTCGAACCGGCAGGTGCGCGCCCTCGCGCGCAACGTCGAGGACAAGGTGCGCGAAGCGGGTGGCGAGATCCTCGGTGTCGAAGGCGCGGACGCCGGCGAATGGGTGCTGGTCGATACGGGCGATATCGTCGTGCATGTGATGCAGCCCAACGTGCGCAAGCATTACGACCTCGAATCGTTGTGGCAGACGAAGCCGCGGCGTGCCGCGGGGTCAGCCAAGGCAGTGGCCGAACAGGAGTGAAATTGATCGTGGCTGCCGTCGGCACGCGTCTCCCGGACTGGATGAACGCCGGCTTCGCGGAGTACGCGAAGCGCATGCCGCGCGAACTGCCGCTCGAACTCGTCGAGATCAAGCCCGAGCCGCGCACCACGGGCAAGACCGTGGACGCCATGATGGCGGCCGAGGCGAAGCGCATCGAAGCCGCGCTGCCGGCCCGCTGTCGTCGCATTGCGCTCGACGAGCGCGGCGAAGCGCTCGATACGCAGGCGCTAGCCAAGCGGCTCGGTCAATGGCAGGAAGGGGGCGATGACATCGCCTTCCTGATTGGCGGGCCGGACGGCCTCGATCCGGCGCTCAAGCAAAGTGCGCACGAAAAGCTGCGTCTGTCGTCATTGACGCTGCCGCACGGCCTCGCGCGCGTGGTGCTGGCCGAGGCGCTCTACCGCGCCCACAGCCTGCGTTGCGGTCATCCCTACCATCGGGATTGAGCTGAAATGACGACTCTCGAGCCGCGTATCTATCTTGCCTCGCAGAGTCCGCGCCGCCGGGAACTGCTGACGCAGATCGGCGTGCGTTTCGACCTGCTGCTGTTTCGCGGCGACAGCCGCGCCGATCCGGATACCAATGAGGATGTGCTGCCCGGCGAGACGCCCGATGTGTATGCGCTGCGCGTCGCGACGGCCAAGGCACGCCACGGCATGCGCCTGCTCGCCTACCGCAGGCTGCCGCCCCGCCTGGTGCTGGCGGCCGACACGACGCTCGATGTCGACGGAGAAATCATCGGCAAGCCGCGCGACAACCCCGAGGCGACTATGATTCTCGAACGCCTCGCGGGCCGCACCCATCGCGTGCTGACAGCCGTGGCGGTGGCCAGCGACGTGCGCATCGAAACGCGACTTTCGGTCAGCGAGGTGTGCTTTCGACCACTCACCACGAATGAAATCCAGCGCTACGTCGCCAGCGGCGAACCGCGCGACAAGGCCGGCGCCTACGGTATCCAGGGACGCGCGGCGATTTTCGTCGAGGAGATTCGCGGCAGCCACTCCGGCATCGTCGGCTTGCCGCTGTGCGAGACGGCCGTGCTGCTGCGAGAGTTTGGTTATCCGATATGAACGAAGAGTTTCTGGTTAACTTCACCCCGCAGGAAACGCGGGTTGCGCTGATGCTGCAAGGCGCCGTGCAGGAGCTGCACATCGAACGCACCGGCGGGCGCGGCATCGTCGGCAACATCTATCTCGGTCGCGTCGTCCGTGTGCTGCCCGGCATGCAGTCAGCCTTCATCGAGGTCGGTCTCGAACGCACTGCCTTCCTGCACGTCGCCGACATCTTCGGCGAGAAGAACGGCAATGCCCGGCCCATCGAGCGCCTGATCGCCGAAGGCGAGACGCTGATGGTGCAGGCGCTCAAGGACCCGATCGGCACCAAGGGCGCGCGCCTATCGACCCAGATATCGATCGCCGGCCGCCTGCTGGTCTATCTGCCGCAGGAAAAGCACATCGGCATCTCGCAGAAGATCGAGGACGAGGCCGGGCGCGAAGCATTGCGCGCGCGCATCCAAGGCCTGCTGCCGTCCGACGAGACGGGCGGCTTCATCGTGCGCACCATGGCCGAGAAGGCCACTGACGAGGAATTGGCCGCTGACATCGCCTACCTGCGCCGCCTCTGGCTGGAGATTCGTCACCGTGCGCAGAACGCCGCAGTCCCCACGATGCTGCACCATGACCTGACGCTCGCCCAGCGCGTGCTGCGCGACCTCGCTGGCCCGGAAACCGCGCGCATCGTCCTCGATTCGCGCGAGAACTTCCAGAAGCTGTCCGCCTTCGCTCAGGAATACATGCCGCAGCTCGCATCGCTGCTCTCGCACTATACCGGCGAGCGGCCGCTGTTCGACCTCTATGCGGTGGAAGACGAGATCCAGAAGGCCTTGGCTCGCCGCGTCGACCTCAAGTCCGGTGGTTACCTGATCATCGACCAGACCGAGGCGCTGACGACGATCGACGTCAATACCGGCGCTTTCGTCGGCGCGCGCAATTTCGATGACACGATCTTCAAGACGAACCTCGAAGCGGCGCAGACCATCGCCCGGCAACTGCGCTTGCGCAATCTCGGCGGCATCATCATCGTCGATTTCATCGACATGGAATCCGCCGAGCATCGCGATGCCGTGCTGGCGGAACTCAACAAGGCGCTTGGGCGCGACCACACGCGCATCACCGTGAATGGCTTCACCCAGCTCGGCCTGGTCGAGATGACGCGGAAAAGAACGCGCGAATCGCTGGCGCAGATCCTCTGTGAACCCTGCCCGACCTGCGGCGGGCGCGGCGTGGTCAAGACGGCGCAGACCGTGGCCTACGAGATCCTGCGCGAACTGCTGCGAGAGGCGCGCCAGTTCGAGGCACGCGAGATGCGCGTGCTGGCGGCGCCGGTCGTCATTGACATGTTCCTCGACGAGGAATCGCAGGCGCTGGGCATGCTGTCCGACTTCATCGGCCGGCCGATTTCACTGCATCCCGAACCCAGCTACACGCAGGAGCAATACGATATCGTCCTGATGTAGCATTACCCGGCAGCATCCCCCATACAACAAGAGGAGAGCACCATGACCCAAAAGAGAAGCAATCCGGAATTCGACAGCCTGTTCCCTGCCGCCAAGCTGGACCGTCGCGGCTTCGTCGCCACCGCGCTCGGCGTGGGCTTTGCCCTCGCCGCGCAGCCGATCATGGCGCAGACCGCGATCAAGACCGACACGACCGGCCTGACCGCCGGCGAGATCAAGATCGGCGACGTGCCGGCCTATCGCGCCATGCCGGCCGGCGGGAAGAATCTGCCGACCATCCTCGTCGTCTCGGAGATCTTCGGCGTGCACGAATACATCGCCGACGTCTGCCGGCGCCTCGCCAAGCTCGGCTACCTCGCCATCGCGCCCGAACTGTTCTTCCGCTATGGCGATCCGCGCAAGTACACCGTGGTGGCCGACCTCTACGCGGCCGTCGTCGGCAAGGTGCCGGACAAGGAAGTGGCCGCCGATCTCGATGCCTGCGCGAATTGGGCGAAGAGCAACGGCGGCGACCCGGCGCGGCTGGGCATCACCGGATTCTGCTGGGGCGGCCGACAGACCTGGCTGTATGCCGCGCACAACCCCAACGTCAAGGCCGGCGTTGCCTGGTATGGCCGCATCGACGGCGAGGTCAACGACCGCACCCCGAAATGGCCGCTCGACCTTGCCGGCGACCTCAAGGGCGCCGTGCTCGGCCTCTACGGCGGAAAGGATCAGGGCATTCCGCTCGAAGACGTCGATTCGATGCAGATGGCGCTGAAGAAAGCCGGCGGCAAGTCGCAGATCCATGTCTACCCCGATGCGCCGCACGCCTTCCACGCCGACTATCGCCCGACCTACCGCAAGGATGCGGCCGACGACGGCTGGAAGCGGCTCCAGGACTGGTTCAAGCAGCACGGCGTGTAACCACGTTGGTTTGTGGTAGTTTTCGGCCCGCTGAAACTACATGGGTGAAATACAGTGAAGTCCTTGCAACGCGGTGCCTTCGATCCGGGCATGGCAATCATTCTGATCAGCGGGCTGATCCTCGGCGGACTGTTCGTCCATAGCTACGCCACCGGCGAGGAACTGCCGATCTGGCCGGCGATTGCAGTGATTTGCGTGAATCTCTTCGGTGTCTGGCGCACCCTCAAGGAGGTGCAAGCACGTCGACGCCGACAAGATGCGGCGCGTCCGCAGCGCGGCCACGACCAATGAAGCGGCCGGAGCGCCTGTTGTTCGGGGTGGTGTTTGCCGCCAGCCTGCTCTCCGCGTGTGGCCAGTCGACCGGGAAATACAATGCCATCGACCTGCTGGAAGGCGAGGCGATCTACAAGGCGGAGTGCGCGCGCTGCCACGGTGCAAAGCTCGAAGGCGAACCGAACTGGCGCCAGCCCAAGCCGGATGGCAAGTTGCCGGCCCCGCCGCACGATGCCAGCGGCAATACCTGGCGCCGCAGCCACGAGGAACTGGCCGCCATCGTCAAGCACGGCATGACGCCGCCGCACGCGCCTGCCGGCCGTGTTTCGGACATGCCGGCCTTCGGCGGCAAGATGACCGCGGAACAGATCCGCCGTGTGCTGACTTACATCGAAAGCACCTGGCCGCCGGAAATCCACGCCCAGCGCGACGCGCTGCTCAAGTCACCGCGTTGAACGGCATGGGGGCGACCCCCGGTGCCGCCCTGCCAGCGCCGACTTTTGCCGACTATCGGACCGACAGGTAGTCGGTCACGTTTTCCCATCGGCCGTTGCGGATCTGCGCGATGCGCACCTGCCGTAGTGCGAGATGGTCTTGCGCTGAAAAGGCGATCGGCGGGCTGCCGAGAAAATCACGCGGCGTTTGCAGTTTTTCCAGCGCGACGGCCACCTTCTGTGGTGTTGGCTGCGGACCGACGGCGTGCAGTGCGCGGATAAACAGGTCGGCGCCGACCCAGGCGAACACGTCCCAGGTATTCGGCTCGACCTTGAACTTTTCCCGGTACTGCACGACCCAGTCGGTTAGCGCGTGATTCGCGCCAGCGGCATAGGGATGCGGCAGCAGCACGACGCCGTAGAGCCCTTCGACCGCCGTGCCACCCAGCGCATGCACCTGCGCGGTGTAGCCCGATGCGGTAACCAGCATCGGCACGTTCCAGCCGGTGCGGCGTGCTTCGGTGTAGGCGCCGATCGTTTCGCGCACCACGGTGGCGAGCACGACGAAATCGCAATCGGCGGCTTTCAGGCGCGCGATCTGCGCGGCGAAATCGGTCGCGCCGCGCTTGTAGCTGGTGCGTTCGCACCAGCTCAGGCCCAATTCGCCGAGCAGGCCGTCCATGCCGCGCAGTACCTCGCGGCCCATGTCGTCGTCCTGGTAGAGGATGCCGACGCGCTTGAAGCCGTTTTCCCGGATGAGGTGGCGCGCGGCGGGCGGCACCGAGAGCGTGTAGGACGGGCTCATGCCAAACTTGAGCGGATGCACCGGTTCGTAGACGCTGGCGAGCGGCGCACCGGGAAACAGGTGCAGCACGCCGGCTTCGAGGAAGCGCGGCATCGTCGCCATGACGACCGGCGAGCCGAGATTGTGGATCGTTGCGAAGACCCCCGCGCCGAGCAGCTTCTCGGTCGCCAGCACGGCGCGCTTCGGGTCGTAGCCGGTATCCTCGACCAGCAGCTTGAGCTGCCGGCCATGCACGCCGCCCTTCGCGTTCTCCGCGTCGAAGCGCATCTGTGTGCCGTTGCGGAAGTGGGTGCCAAGCGAGGCGATCGGGCCGGAGAGATCCTGCAAGCTGCCGACGCGGATTTCAGTGGGCGTGACGCCGCCGGCCATGGCGAAGGATGACAGCAAGGCAAGGAGCAGGACAAACAGGCGCATAAGAGTTCCGCGAAGAAGGCCGCGATTATAGGGAGGAGGATTTGCCGAGCCCGCCCGCCAGTCCGGCCGGCGCCCAGCGCAACACCAGCACCAGCACGAAGCCGAAGGCGAACAGTTCAATGCCGGCCGGCGGCGTGGTCCAGCCCAGCGTGTCGCGCAGCAGGGCAATCGCCTGCGGCAGGGCGATGAGGAAGACCGCGCCGAACACGATGCCGGCGCGCGTGCCGAGGCCGCCGATCACCAGCATCATCAGCAGTTCGATCGACATCACCCAGTCGAACTGCTCGGGGCTGACGAAACGGATCTGGTGGGCATAGAGTCCGCCGGCGAGGCCGCCGAGCGCGGCGGCGACGGTGAAGGCCAGCGTCTTGAGTCGCGGTATCGCGACCCCCAGCATGTCGGCGGCGGTCGCGTCCTCGCGCAGGGCCAGCAGCGCACGACCGAAGCGCGAAGCCTGCAAGCGGCCGAATAGCCATAGTGCCCCGAGTGCAGCCGCCACGGCCAACCCGTAGAGCAGATGCGGATCGAGCGGTGCGACAACGCGCCCGGCATTGCCGCCGGTGACCGTTTCCCAGCGTGCGAAAATTTCCTGAGCGATGAAACCGAAGGAAAAGGTGCCGATCGCGAGGTAGATGCCGGAAAGTTTGCGCACCGGCCACGCCGCCAGCACGCCGGTAGCGCCTGCCAGCAGCGCGGCGGCGGCCAGCGAAAGGGGTAGCGGCCAGCCGCGTGCGTGCAGGAGCGCTTCCGCATACGCGCCGACACCGATGAAAGCGGCGTGGCAGAGCGATAGCTGGCCCGCGCTGCCGGCCAGCAGCATCAGGCCGGTGCCGGCGACGATATAGATCGCCACGAAAGTGATCTGGGAAAGCCCCCACGGCGAGAGCAGCGCCGGCGCGGCGAGCAGCGCGAACAGCAGGGCAGAGATGAGCATTCGCTGCATCAGGCGTTTTCCTGAGGGCGGCCGAACAGCCCGGCGGGGCGCAGCAGCAGCACCGCCAGCACCAGCACATGGGCGGCGACATCCTTGACGCCATCGGGCGCATGGAAACCGGCGAAGGATTCGACCAGCCCGAGCAACAGGCCGCCCGCCACCGCGCCGGGAATGCTGCCGAAGCCGCCGATCACCGCGGCTGGCAGCGCCTTGAGGCCGATCAGCCCCATGTGCGCATGCACGAAGGTGAGCGGCGCCAGCAGCACGCCGGCCACGGCCGCAAGGGCGGCGGCCAGCGTCCAGGCCCAGGCCTGCATGCGCGCCAGCGGGATGCCGACCAGTTGGGCACCACGCGTATTCTGCGCCGTCGCGCGCAGCGCCTTGCCCAGCGGCGTGTAGTAAAAGAAGCCATAGAGCATCAGGCCGAGCGCGAGCGTCACGCCGATCACCAGCAGGTGGTCAGCCGCGACCGGATTGCCGGCGAGGGACACGGCTTGCCCGGCGAAGGGGGTCGGCAGTGCATGGGTTTCCACCCCGGCTCCCGGAACCATCGTTACCGCGCCCTTGAGCATGAAGCCGAGTCCGAGCGTGGTCATCACGATGGGAATGTGCGGCTGGCCGAGCAGCGGGCGCAACACGACGCGTTCGGCCAGCAGGCCGAACAGTGCACAGGCGAGCGCCGCGCCGGCGAGCGCCAGTGGCCAGGGCCAGCCGATCGTCACGAGGCCAAATCCGGTGAAGCCGCCGAGCATCATCAGTTCGCCGTGGGCGAAATTCACCACTTCGGTGCATTTCCAGATCAGCACGAAGCCGAGTGCCACCAGGGCATAGACGCAACCGGTGGCGATGCCGGCGATGGCGAGCGTGAGCGTCGTTTCCATGCTCTATTGAACCATGGCATGCCGTCCTGCCAGCGCCGACTTTTCCGAGCCGGACATAAACCCTTACAAATGCCCTGTCAGCACTTGGGCGGGACGGACGTTTTTCTCTTCACGGAGGTTGTCATCATGAAGAAACTTGTTACCGGATTGCTCGCCGCCACGCTGTTGGCCGGCTCACTACCCGCCTTTGCGGGGGGTCCCCATGGCCGTGACCGCCATTTTCGTCCGCACCATTACGCGCCACCTGTGGTGCGTCATCACCATCACCGTCATGGCCCCGGCCCGTTGGCTTGGGGCATTGCTGGACTGGCGCTGGGTACCGTGATCTACTCGGTCGCGACCCCGCCGGTCGTTGCAGGCCCCGTCGTGGTCGCTCCATCACCCAAGCCACCCGGCCGCATGGCGTATTACTGCGAGAGTTATCAGGCCTATTACCCGAATGTGCAGTATTGCCCCGAGGGCTGGCGGGCGCTGCCGGCCTATCCGGCCTATTGATCTGTGACACAATGCCTCCGGTCGGCATGGCAATGCGGTCGACCGGAGGAGGAGTGCAATGCGTCGGGTGTTGTTCGCCCTGATAGGGGTGGCGGTTTTTTTGGCCGCACTGATATTCTGGATCGGTTCGGGCGAGGCTGGTTTTGCCGCTGGCCGCGGTGCGCTGGGCGTGTTCGTCAGCGTCCTGATGGTGGGCCTGCCTTCGTTGTATTACTGTTGCCAACGCGGCCTGTGGGATGCATGGCGCTTCGTGCTGCTCGGCGCCATCAGCGGCCTGCTCTGCGTCCTGCCGCTCTACGGCGGTCCCTATCTCTTCAGTTTCATGCTGGTGATTTTCGTGGCTGCTGGCGCGGCGCTCGGCGGACTGTTCTGGTTCGCGGCGATCTGGCGCAACCTCGACCTCACCTGTCCCAAAGTCGTTTGCCTGCCCTGCGGGACCGTCTATAAGGTCGCGCGCAAGGCCTTCAGCCGTCAATCGAAGTAGGTTCTGGCTTCCTCGAAGCGCGTCGCGAACCAGCCGGCGACGAGGCTGTCGGTGCGTACTTTGCCGTTGCTGTTCGGCGCGTGGATGAATCGCCCGTCGCCGATATAGATGCCGACGTGCGAGCGCGGCTTGTTGCGCGTGTTGAAGAACACCAGATCGCCCGGCCGGAGTCCTTCGCCATTGACCGGCCGACCCCGCTTGGCGATGTCGGCGGCGGAACCGGCAAGACGCAGGCCGGCGGCGTTCTCGAAAACATAACTGACCATGCCGCTGCAATCAAGCCCGGCCTCCGGATTCTTGCCGCCGAAACGGTAGCCGGTATCGACGAGGCCGAGCGCGAACAGCGCGACTTCGTGGGAGCGTGGATCGGCCGACCGGCTGCTGTCCGGCGTGGCGATGGGGGGCGCCGGCGACTTCGTCAGCGTGCCGCAGCCAGCGAGCAGCAGCAGGACAACCAAAGGAAGTAGTGTGCGCATGGCCCATATCCTATTCCGGTAGACTGCCCGCTCAGTAGTGGAGAAAAGGATAAAAACCATGCAATTGCAAGACCCCGGCCTGCTGCGTCAGCAGGCCTTTGTCGCTGGCGGCTGGATCGCTGCCGACAGCGGCGCGACCGTGACCATCCGCAATCCAGCGACCGGTAACGTGCTCGCCACCGTGCCGGACATGGGCGCCACCGAAACCCGCCGCGCCATCGCGGCCGCCGATGCCGCCTGGCCGGCCTGGCGGGCAATGACCGCCAAGCAGCGCAGTGCGATCCTGCGCAAGTGGCATGACCTGATCGTCACTCATGCCGATGACCTCGCATTGCTGATGACCAGCGAACAGGGCAAGCCGCTCGCCGAGGCGCGCGGTGAAGCGCTGTATGCCGCCAGCTTCGTCGAGTGGTTCGCCGAGGAGGGCAGGCGTGCCTATGGCGACGTGATTCCGCAGACCATCGCCAGCCAGCGACTGGTCGTGCTCAAGCAGCCGGTTGGCGTCTGCGCGGCGATCACGCCGTGGAATTTCCCGGCGGCGATGATCACGCGCAAGGTCGCGCCGGCACTGGCCGCCGGCTGCACGGTGGTGGCCAAGCCGGCCGAACAGACGCCGCTGACCGCGCTGGCGCTGGCGGTGCTGGCCGAACGCGCGGGTTTTCCGGCGGGCGTGTTCAACCTCATTACCGGTTCGGCAGCCAGTGCACCCGTTATCGGCGGCGAGCTGACCGCCAATCCGACCGTGCGCAAGCTGTCCTTTACCGGTTCGACGGAGGTTGGCCGGCTGCTGATGGCGCAATGCGCGCCGACGCTGAAAAAGCTGTCGCTCGAACTCGGCGGCAACGCGCCTTTCATCGTGTTCGACGATGCCGATGTCGATGCGGCGGTCGAGGGCGCAATGGCGTCGAAATACCGCAACGCTGGCCAGACTTGCGTGTGCGCCAACCGGCTGCTGGTGCAGGCCGGCGTGTACGAGGAATTTGCCCGGAAGCTGGCGGCGCGAGTCGGTGAATTGAAGGTCGGCGACGGTACCGAGGCCGGCGTAAACCAGGGCCCGCTGATCGACGCGGCCGCATTGGTCAAGGTCGAGGCGCATGTTGCCGACGCGGTGGCGCAGGGTGCGCGCGTGCTGACGGGCGGCAAGCGCCATGCGAAGGGTGGCACATTCTTCGAGCCGACCGTGCTCGCCGATGTGACGCCGGCGATGCGCTGCGCGCGCGAGGAAACCTTCGGCCCGGTGGCCCCGCTGTTCAAGTTCCATGACGAGGCCGAGGTTATCGCACTCGCCAACGCGACCGAGTACGGCCTGGCCAGCTACTTCTACGCGCGCGATCTTGGCCGTGTCTGGCGGGTGGCCGAGGCGCTCGAATACGGGATGGTCGGCGTGAATGTCGGCCTGGTCGGCAACGAAGCCGTGCCTTTCGGCGGCATCAAGCAGTCGGGGATCGGCCGCGAAGGCTCGAAGTATGGCATCGAGGAGTACCTCGAAACCAAATACGTCTGCATGGGGCTGTAGCGCTCAGGGCTCTGAGCGTTCGCTGACCGGCAGGATCCAGAAAAGTCGGCGCTGGCGGGACGGCACAGCTGGCCTGCTGCCACAGGGGGACGGCATGGCGTCGGCGGGGAGTTCGCGTTCGAGGATTTCCATCGTCGCGCGACCGATATATTCGCCGGTCGTGTCGTCCATCTTGCTCGAATACTCGAGTGCGCGCAGGTAGGCGCGCCCGATCAGGCGGCCGAGCGGCTTCGGGTTGTAGAGCAGCTTTTTGATGATGAAGGGGTTGAGGGTCAGCGGGTCGTAGTGCTTCGGCAGATAGCCATCGGCGATCAGCCGCTTCTCGACCGGGGTGTTGGGCTGGACGCCGACGAAGAAGATGAAGGGCAGCACCTTGTCGCGGCCAAAGAGTGCGTAAAGCTCCTCGATGCGTGACATCGTCGCGCGCAGCGTGGCCGGGGTTTCGCCCGGCGCGTTGAGCGGCAGATAGAGCTTGACCATCAGGTCGGCGTGCTCGCCGGTCATCGCATCCTTGAAATGGCGGAAGGCGCCCATCTGCTGCTCGAGTTCGTAACCGAGCGTCAGGCTCTCGATCATGTCCTGCGAGCCTGTGAAGGACAGGTCGAGGCTTTCGAGGCCGCTGTCCAGCATCTTGCGTGCGATCGCCGGCGTCAGGTGGTTGAGGCGCAAATAGCCGGTCCAGCGCACCTTGACCTGCCGCGCGATCATTTCGTCGAGGATGGATTCGGCGTGCGTCATGCTGCGGCGGGTCGAGCAGAACTGCGCATCCGTGAACCAGATGTGCTTTACACCGTACTGCTTGTTGAGCGTTTCGACTTCCTTGGCGACCTCGGCCGGATCGCGGTAGCGCTGCTGCGCGCCTTCGATCTTGTTGTATAGGCAGAAATGGCACTGGAAGGGGCAACCGCGCTTGGTATGCACGCCAATTGACGCGTTGGCGCCCATGTATTCCTTGAAGGCCGGGAAGATCGATTCGACGTAGGGGAAGTCGACCGCGGTGAGCTGGCCGAGGTCGAAATTTTCTTCCGCCGGATGGTGATGCACCTGCCCCTGCGGATCCTTGTAGAAGTGATGGCCGGCGGGTACTTCCGTGCCATCGACGATCGACAGCATCGCATCCTCGCCCTCGCCGACGACGACGACCGTGTCGGTCGGGCAGCGCTCGGCGACGTAGCGACCGAAGATCGACACCGCCGTACCCCCGACGACGAGGCGGGTCTTGGGCGACAGGCTGCGCACCAGCTTGAGATAGCCGAGGTTGCGCAAGCGCTGACCGGCGTAGTCGGCGATGATGCCGACGGCCTGCCAGGCAGCCTTGACGCGTTTCCAGAGGTTCGGCGAGTGGTCGAAGTTCATCACCACGTCGAGCGCGTCGTTCTCGGGGTGCGGCCCGAAGGTCTGCATGTTGCGCCAGGAGAAGGCAACGACATCTGGCTGCAGCTCGCGCACGCGGGCAATCAATGCCGCCTTGCGTTCCCTGGGAGGAATGACTGCCAGATCAAGGATTTCCTGACGAATGCCAGGCCGCTGCTTGTGGATGAAGTCGGCCAGATACACCACGCCGCCCGGCCAGATCTTCCAGACCGGCATGCGCACGTAAAGTACCGAGCCAACTTGCAGCGTCATAGGGGCAAACTTTCCTTGTTTTTCTTCGGAGGCGTGGAAGGATATATCAATCCGGGGGTTGCGCGGATGCCCTTTACTTATCGGGAATTCAGGCCTTCTGATGGTCGCCGGGCGGACTTTGCGAGCCATACACCGCTCTCGCGCCAGAGCCGCCAGGCGGTGAAGGATCGCATGCCCCAGCGCCAGATGAAGCGTCGTGCACCGGGCCGGATGGCGGCCAGCAACGCGACACCGCCGGCAACGACTTCGGGGTGACGCATGACCCAGCGCGCACCCTCGCGCACGTGATCCCCCGCAGCGAAGATTGGCATCAAACCAACAGCATGGCGTGAAAGTTCAAGTCGCTGGCTTGCGACTTCAAGCTGCAGGCGCTGCTTTTCCAGCGCCAGTTCGACGGCAGTCAAGGCTGGGAATCCCCGGATTTCAATGCAGACTCGTCATGGCGCAATTCGGCGAGGCTGGCTGCAAACAATTGCGATGGCTGTCGCGCCAGCCGCACGGCCATGAAACCGGCCACTGCCGCAGCCACGAGAAACAATGCGCTGAAAATCCCCAATGCCAGCAGGCGCTGGCTATCCCACAGCAGGACGGTAATGAAGACGGCCAGAAAAGCCAAGCCGATCACCCCCAGCAGGACGGCGGCCACGCCCCACAATACGAGCCCGGACAGGCGGCCGACCTCCTCCTGCGCCTCGACCCGCAACAGTTCGAGGCGCGTACGTACCAACGCGACCCCGGTCGTCGCGAAGCCGCACAGGGACGAGAATAAACCGCTGGACTGGGTCAACGCCGACCGATCAACAGCCCGATGACGAGGCCGACGCCGGCAGCGATGCCCACCGACCGCCACGGATTGTCATGGACGTAATCATCGGCTGCGCGTCCCGCAAGCTTGGTCTTCTCGACCAGAGCGGCCTCCGCATCGGCGATGCGTACTTTTGCATCGGCCAGGCGATTCTGGATTTTCGCGCGCAGGTCGGCGGCCTTGTCACCCGCCTGACTGGCTGTTGCTTTCAGCAACTCTTCAGCATCGGCGACTACCACTTTGAAATCAGTGATCAGTTTTTCTTTGCTGACATCGGTCATTTCAGTCATTTTTCTTCTCCTTCGGAGTGACGAAAGCGTCACGTGAAATCCATTCTCGCACAGCTTGACGATTGCAAGCCACTCAATACCTACTATGGCCACGCATATTCGATTGTCAAGGGGGCGTGGTCGGAAAATCGCGCTTCCTTGAAGACATGAGTGGCGCGAGCTCGGGTGGCGATGCCGGGTGTCGCGAGCTGATAGTCGATGCGCCAGCCGACGTTCTTCGCCCAGGCTTGGCCGCGGTTCGACCACCATGTGTAAGCCTCGCCCTCCGCCTCGGGGTAGAGCGTCCGGAAGGTATCCACCCAGCCCAGTTCGGACTTCACCCGTGCAATCCAGTCGCGTTCCTCGGGCAGGAATCCGGAGTTCTTCTGGTTCGATTTCCAGTTCTTGAGATCTTTCGCGGTCGGCGCGATGTTCCAGTCGGCGCAGATGACGAATTCGCGCCCCGTCGTTTTGGCTTCCTCGTGCAGGGCTTGCAGATGCGGATAGAAGACGTCCATGAATCGGAACTTGGCAGTCTGTCGTTCGGGCGAAGACGAGCCCGAGGGCACGTACAGCGAAATCACCGACAGCCCGGGCCAGTCGCAGCGCAGGTAGCGGCCCTCGACATCGAATTCGGCCACGCCGATGCCTTCGCTGACGTGTTTGGGAGGCTGTTTGGCATACAGGCCGACGCCGCTGTAGCCCTTCTTTTCGGCATAGTGAAAATAGCCCGTCATCGTGCCCCGCGCAGCGCGCGTTGCTGCATCGATGTCGGCCGCCTGGGCCTTGAGTTCCTGGACGCAGACGATGTCGGCATTCTGCGTGGCAAGCCAGTCGAGCCAGCCCTTCTTGACCGCGGAGCGGATGCCATTGAGATTCAGTGTGACGATTTTCAGCATGTAGAATCACTTTCACCATGAGCAAAGTCGATTTTAGTCAGGAGTTCATTGCCTTCGCCTGCAACAAGGGCGTGCTGCGCTTTGGCGAGTTCAAGACCAAGGCGGGTAGGCTGTCCCCGTATTTCTTCAACGCCGGGTTGTTCAACGACGGCGCATCACTCGCCAGGCTCGCCGACTATTATGCGCAGGCCATCCTCGCTTCCGGCATCGCTTTCGACATGCTGTTCGGCCCGGCCTACAAGGGCATTCCGCTGGTCGCGGCCATTTCGATGGCGCTGGCGGCGCGCGGCCGCAACCTGCCGTTTGCCTTCAACCGCAAGGAGGCCAAGGATCACGGCGAGGGCGGTACATTGATCGGCGCGCCGCTCGCGGGCCGCGTGTTGATCGTCGATGACGTGATTTCCGCCGGTACATCGGTGCGCGAGTCGGTCGACATCATCCGGCACGGCGGGGCGATCCCTGCTGGCGTGGTCATCGCCATCGACCGCCAGGAACGTGGCACCGGCACGCTGTCGGCCGTGCAGGAAGTCGAGCAGTCGCTCGGCATGCCGGTGATCGCCGTCGCGCGACTGACCGACTTGATCGATTATCTCGCCGGCCAGCCGGCGCTCGACCAGAACCTTGCGGCCGTACGCCGCTATCGGGAGACCTACGGTGTCGTTTAAATCCTCCGCCCTGTTGCTGGCCCTCGGCCTGAGCCTGTCGTTTTCCGCCGCGGCGCGGATCGTCTGTTGCGATGTGAATGGCAAGCGTACCTGTGGCGATCCGCCGCCGCCCCAGTGCGATGCGCGTGCGAAAACCGTTTTCGGCAAGGGGGGCGTGGCGAAAGAGGTCGAGGCCCCGCTGACTGCCGAGCAGCGTGCCGCCCGCGAAGCCGAGGAGGCGCGCAAGAAGGAAGAGGAAAGGAAAGCTGCCGAACAGGCGCGCAAGGACCGGGCCCTGCTGAACAGCTTCAGTAATGAAAAGGAACTCGATGCTGCGCGCGATCGCTCGATCGCCGACATCGAAAAAAATGCCGAACAGGCGAAGAACCGCCTGGAATCAGCGCAGGCCAAGCAAAAGAAGTTTGATGAGGAGAAAGAGTTCTACCTGAAGAAACCGATGCCGGCCAACCTCAAGAAGCAGATGGAAGACAACGAGCGGGAAATCGCTACCCAGCAGAAGGCGCTGGAGCAAAAGGAGATCGACATCGCCGCCGCGCGCGCGCGCTTCGAGGCCGACAAGCAGCGCTACCGCCAGTTGTCCGGCAGAAAGTAACTACCCGCCCAGTTTCTTGCGCAGCAGATCATTGACCTGCTGCGGGTTGGCCTTGCCCTTGGTGGCTTTCATGATCTGGCCGACCAGTGCGTTGAAGGCTTTGTCTTTGCCGGCACGGAATTCCTCGACCGATTTCTGATTGGCGGCAAGCACCGCGTCGATGATCGGTTCGATGGCCGAGGCGTCTGAAACCTGCTTGAGGCCGCGTGCCTCGATGATCGCATCGGCATCTTGACCGTCGCCGTTCCACAGCGCTTCGAAGACTTCCTTGGCGAGTTTGGATGAGAGCGTGCCGTCGGCGATGCGCTTCACCATGCCGGCGAGTTGGGTTGCAGAAATCGGCGCGGCTTCGATCGGCATCTCGGCCTTGTTAAGGCGCGCGGCAAGCTCTCCCATCACCCAGTTGGCGCAGAGTTTTGCCTGCCCCTTGCCGGCAGCGGTAACCGAGGCTTCGAAATACCGGGCCATATCCCGGGTCGCCGCCAGCGTGGCGGCATCGTAGGCCGACAGGTCATAGCCGGACTGGAAACGCTGCTGCATCGCCTGCGGCAGTTCGGGCAGCGTCGCTTTTACTTCTTCGATCCACTCTGGCTTGATTTCCAGCGGCAGCAGGTCGGGATCGGGGAAGTAGCGATAGTCGTGCGCGTCTTCCTTGCTGCGCATCGCACGCGTCTCGCCGGTGTCCGGGTTGAACAGTACCGTCGCCTGCTGGATCTTGCGGCCTTCCTCGATCTCGTTGATCTGCCACTGGATCTCGTAATCGATCGCCTGCTGCAGGAAGCGGAAGGAGTTGAGGTTCTTGATCTCGCGGCGGGTGCCGAGCGGCTCTCCCGGGCGACGTACCGAGACGTTGGCGTCGCAGCGGAAACTGCCTTCCTGCATGTTGCCGTCACAAATGCCGATCCAGGTGACAAGCGAATGCAGCGCCTTCGCATAGGCGACCGCCTCGGCGGAGGAGCGCATGTCCGGCTCGGTGACGATCTCCAGCAGCGGCGTGCCGGCACGGTTCAAGTCGATGCCGGTCTTGCCATGAAAGTCCTCGTGCAGCGACTTGCCGGCATCCTCCTCGAGGTGGGCGCGGGTGAGATGGACAAACTTCTCGGTTTCGCCCACATGGATGGTCAGGCCGCCGCCGGAAACGACGGGCAGCTCGAACTGGCTGATCTGGTAGCCCTTCGGCAGGTCCGGATAGAAGTAGTTCTTGCGTGCGAAGATTGAGCGCGGGGCGATGTTTGCGCCGATGGCGAGGCCGAACTTTATCGCACAGACGACCGCCTCGCGGTTCAGCACTGGCAACACGCCGGGCAGGGCGATATCCACCGCGCAGGCCTGGCGGTTCGGTTCGGCGCCGAAAGCCGTGCTGGCGCCAGAAAATATCTTCGATTGCGTCTGTAACTGGGCATGCGTTTCGAGCCCGATAACCACTTCCCACGTCATACAAAATCCTTCATGAACAACTACCCTTCCGGCTATCAACCAGAATGGGCCAGAGATAATTCACTGCGTCGCCGCCGCACTCGGCGCGGCAGTCACGGAATGCGACGGTGACCTGATCGCCCTGTTCCCACACGCTCACCTTGCAAGACGTCCGCTGCGATGCGAGTACGACGATCGGCAGGCTTTCGGTCTGGCGGAAATCGGCAAGCCGGAACTGACAGCTGCCGCGATTCGGGACATCGACGCGGGCCTCCAGTTGCTCGACACGTGCATCCCGGACGACAAGCTCAAGTCTGCCGGCGTAGCCGGTATCGTCGCGGAAATTGCAGCTGGTGCTGGCGTTCAGTGCCCGTCCGGTAATCGGCGTCAGGCCGCGCTTGGCCAGCAAGGCCAGCGTTTCCTTCTTCAGTTCCGGCGTTTTCGGCACGACTTGCGGTGCCGGCGCGGGCGCCGGCATTGGTGTTGGTGGCGGCGTAGGCGGTGGTGCAGTGGCGCAACCGGCCAGCAGGGCCAGCAGTGTTGCCGAGGCCAGCCGCAGGCGCATCATGGCTCAATGCCTGCAGGCATGCGCCGATGCCAGTCGGTTGCGCACTGATACTGGTGCGCGGCATTGAGCATCTTCGCCTCGCCGAACCACGGCGAAATCAGTTGCAAGCCGACCGGCAGATTGTTGTCGAAGCCGCAAGGGATCGACATGCCCGGCAGGCCGGCGAGGTTCACCGCGATCGTGTAGATGTCCGACAGGTACATCTGCACCGGATCAGCGCTCTTGGCCCCGAATTCAAAGGCGACCGATGGCGCGGTCGGTCCCATGATCACGTCGCAGGACTTGAAAGCTTCCAGGAAGTCGGCGGCAATCAGGCGACGAATCTTCTGTGCCTTGAGGTAGTAGGCGTCGTAGTAGCCGTGCGAAAGTACATAGGTGCCGATCAGGATGCGGCGCTTGACTTCGGCGCCGAAGCCTTCGGCACGGCTTTTGGCGTACATGTCGTTCAGGTCGGCATACTCGACGGCACGGTGACCGTAGCGCACGCCGTCGAAGCGCGAGAGGTTCGAACTCGCCTCAGCCGGCGCGATCACGTAGTAAGCCGGCACCGAAAGCCCGGAATTCGGCAGCGCGACTTCGACGGTCGTGGCGCCGAGCTTGCGGTATTCGGCCAGCGCTGCCTCGACGGCGGCACGCACGCCATCGTCCATGCCGGCGCCGAAGAATTCCTTGGGTAATCCGATGCGCAGGCCGGCCAACGGTTTCTCCAGATCGCGGCAGTAGTCTTCGGCGGGATGCTCGAGCGAGGTCGAGTCGCGCGCGTCGAAACCGGTCATGGCAGAGAGCAGCAGCGCGCAATCCTCGGCCGACTTGGCCATCGGCCCGCCCTGATCGAGCGAAGAGGCGAAGGCGATCATGCCGTAGCGCGACACCGTGCCGTAGGTTGGCTTGAGGCCGGTCAGGCCGCACAGTGCGGCCGGCTGACGGATCGAACCGCCGGTGTCGGTGCCGGTGGCTGCAGGCACGAGCCGCGCGGCGATCGCGGCGGCCGAACCGCCCGACGAGCCGCCGGGCACGCAGGCAGTGTTCCACGGATTCTTCACCGGGCCGAAGAAGGAGGTTTCGTTCGACGAACCCATCGCGAACTCGTCCATGTTGCATTTGCCGACGAGCACCATGCCGGCGTCGCTCAGCTTCGTGACAACGTTCGCATCGTAGGGCGCGACGAACTTGTCGAGCATTCGCGAACCGCAGGTGGTACACCACCCGGCGGTGCAAAAGATGTCCTTGTGGGCGAGCGGAATTCCGCACAGCGGTGATGCCGTCCCGCCAGCGCCGAGTTTTGCATCAGCCGCGCGCGCAGCGGCCAGCGCCTTGTCGCGGTCGACGCTGACGAAGGCATTCAGGGCCGGGTTCAGCTTCCCGATGCGGTCGAGGAACAGCGCCGTCAGTTCGACGCTGGAGATCTTTTTCGCGGCCAGCGCGGCGGCGAGTTCCCGAAGGCTTGCGTTGATCATCATTCGATCACCCTGGGAACGAGATAGAGACCGGCCTCGGTCTCGGGTGCGATGGTTTGGAAAGCATCGCGCCGATCCGGTTCGCTGACGACATCCGGCCGCAGGCGCTGTACCACATCGACGGCGTGGGCCATCGGTTCGATGCCGTCGGTGTTCACCGCCTGTAGTTGCTCGACGAAGGCGAGGATGTTGTTCAACTGGCCGCGGGTTTGTTCGGCTTCCGCGGGGGAGATTTCGATGCGCGCCAGGCGCGCGATGCGGCTGACGTCGTCCAGACTCAAGGACATGGTTTTAAAGTAAGTTTTTGAGAAATTGGGTAGCGGGACGGGCAATCAGCCAAGCGCATTAGGGTATCATAGGTGTCCCTTTTCCCGGCAGTGCAGGTTGGCTTTGCGGCTCTGCCCTTCACACTTTTCAGGATTCCGATGTTCTCATTTCTCCGTTCCTATTTTTCCAACGATCTGGCGATCGACCTTGGCACCGCGAACACGCTGATCTACGTGCGCGGCAAGGGCATCGTCCTTGACGAGCCTTCGGTCGTGGCGATTCGCACCGAAGGTGGCCCGAACGCCAAGAAGACGATCCAGGCTGTCGGCGCCTCGGCCAAGCAGATGCTCGGCAAGACGCCCGGCAACATCACCGCCATCCGTCCGATGAAGGACGGCGTGATCGCCGACTTCACCGTCACCGAGCAGATGCTCAAGCAGTTCATCAAGAAAGTGCATGACTCGCGCCTGTTGTCCCCCAGCCCGCGCATCATCATCTGCGTGCCCTGCGGCTCGACGCAGGTCGAGCGCCGTGCCATCCGCGAATCGGCACTCGGCGCCGGCGCCAGCAACGTGTATCTGATCGAGGAACCAATGGCCGCCGCGATCGGCGCCGGGCTGCCCGTTTCCGATGCCACCGGTTCGATGGTCGTCGACATCGGCGGCGGCACGACGGAGGTCGGCGTGATTTCGCTGGGCGGCATGGTCTATGCCGGTTCGGTGCGCGTTGGCGGCGACAAGTTCGACGATTCGATCATCAATTACATTCGCCGCAACTACGGCATGCTGATCGGCGAGACGACGGCTGAGATGATCAAGAAAACCATCGGTTCGGCCTTCCCGGGTTCCGAAGTCAAGGAGATGGAGGTCAAGGGCCGCAACCTCGCCGAAGGCATTCCGCGCAGTTTCACCATCAGCTCCAACGAAATCCTCGAAGCGCTCTCCGATCCGCTCAACCAGATCGTCGGCGCGGTGAAGATCGCCCTCGAGCAGACCCCGCCCGAACTCGGCGCCGACATCGCCGAACGCGGCATGGTGCTCACCGGCGGCGGAGCGCTGCTGCGCGACCTCGATCGCCTGTTGATGGAAGAAACCGGCCTGCCGGTCACGGTCGCCGACGACCCGCTGACCTGTGTTGTCCGCGGCTCGGGTATCGCGCTCGAAAAGATGGACAAACTCGGCAGTATTTTTGCCAACGAATAAGTCCTGCCCCGGTAAGGTGTGCTGTAGCACGTTGTTTGTGCCACGATCATCCTGTCGGGGAGAAAAGCTGCTTTGATGTCTGTCGCTGGCCATATCGGTCATGGGCCGCCACCGTTCTTCAAGCGCGGGCCGGCGCCGCTCGCCCGACTGGTGTTCTTTCTCGCGCTTGCCGTGCTCCTGATGGTGGCCGATCTTCGCTTCAAGACCCTCGATCCCGCGCGTGCAGCGGTGGCCGCGCTGCTTTGGCCGCTGCAGAAGGCCGTCATGCTGCCGGTCGAGGGGGCGGGTGAAGCAGGCAGCTATTTCTCCGATCTCGCGCGGCTGAAAAAAGAAAACGAGGAGTTGCGTGAGCGTCAGCTGGCGCAGGCCAACCTGCTGTTGCGGCAGACGCATCTCGACAACGAAAACCGCCGTCTGCGTGCCCTGCTCAACATGGGCGAGCGTCTGGGTGTACCCGCCAAGGCCGCGGAGATTCTCTACGCGGCGCGCGATCCGTTCTCGCGTCGCATCGTCATCGACCGCGGGCTGACACATGATATCGAGGCTGGTCAGGCGGTGATCGATGACGTCGGTGTGATTGGTCAGGTCACGCGGGTGTTCCCGCTCACCAGCGAGGTGACGCTGCTGACCGACAAGAATCAGTCGATTCCCGTGCAGGTGGCGCGCAACGGCTTGCGCGCCGTGCTGGCCGGCGCCGGCAATGGTGCCCTGGAACTGAAATTCCTGCCGGCGAACGCCGATGTGCAGCCGGGTGACAAGCTCGTGACTTCCGGGCTTGATGGCATCTATCTGCCCGGCCTGCCGGTGGCGGCCGTGACCAGCATCGATCGCGACAACTCCTTCTCCTTTGCCCGCATCGAGTGCGCACCGCTGGCGGGTGTCGAGCGGCAGGGCCAGGTGCTCGTGCTCGGCAAGCGCGTCGCACCGCCACAGCCCGAGGATGCGCCCGAGCAGCCCAGGAAGTCGAAGGGCAAGAAGAGAAAACCATGATCCAGCCCACCCACTCCTCGCGCCGCATCCTGTTGCCCGCCCGCGCCTGGTTCATCTATTTTTCATTGCTGGTGGCTGGCGTACTCAACCTGATTCCGCTGGGCCGCCTGCCGGGCGTGCCCGACTGGCTGGCGCTGGTGCTGTGCTTCTGGTGCATCCACCAGCCGCTGAAGGTCGGCATGGCGGCCGGCTTCTTTTTCGGGCTCGCGATGGATGTCGCCAATGCCGGCGTGATGGGCCAGCATGCCTTCGCCTACGTGTTGCTGGCCTTCACCGCTGGCGGCCTGTCGCGGCGCGTGCTGTGGTTCCCGCTCGCGGAGCAGGCACTGCATGTGCTGCCGATGCTGCTGGGCACCCAGCTCATCATGCTGGCGATCCGCATGGCGACCGGCGCGGAGTTTCCCGGCTTGCTGTATTTCCTGTCGAGTTTCATCGGCGCGCTGCTCTGGCATCCGCTCAACTACGTGCTGCTGTTGCCGCAATACCGGCCGGTCGAGCGCGACGACAATCGTCCCATCTGATGCAATTCCAGGATTCCCAGGACGGACTGGAGAAGTTCAACCGCCGCATCGCCATTGCCGGTGGCTTCGTCCTGCTCTGCTTCGCCATCCTGTTTGGCCGTTTTGTCTGGCTGCAGGTGGTCCAGCACGACTACTACCAGACGCGAGCCGAGGACAACCGCATCTCGCTGGTGCCGATCATGCCCAATCGCGGCTTGATCGTCGACCGCAACGGCGAGGTACTGGCACGCAATTATTCGGCCTATACGCTGGAAATCACCCCGACCCAGGTGCCCGACCTCGAAGCGACCATCGATGCTCTGGCGGAGTTCATCGCCATCGAGCCGAAGGACCGCAGGCGCTTCAAGAAGCTCATGGAGGAAAGCAAGCGCTTCGAGTCGCTGCCGATCCGCACGCGGCTGACCGATGAAGAAGTGGCGAGGTTCATTGCGCGCCGCTACCGTTTCCCCGGGGTCGATATCAAGGCCCGCCTGTTCCGCCAGTATCCGAAAGGCGCTTTCGCCGCGCACATCCTCGGTTACATCGGCCGCGTCACCGAGCGCGACCTGAAGAAGATCGAGGAACGCGAGCAGGAGGTCAATTACCGCGGCACCGACCACTTCGGCAAGACCGGCCTCGAGCAGCATTACGAATTCGAACTGCACGGCACCAGCGGCTTCGAGCAAATGGAAGTCGACGCCGGCGGCCGACCGGTCCGCACGCTGGCGCGTACCGCGCCCGTCCCCGGCAACAACCTGACGCTCACCGTCGACGCGAAGCTGCAGCTGATCGCCGAACAGGCCTTCGGCGACCGCAAGGGTTCGCTGGTGGCGATCGAACCGGCGACCGGCGGCATCCTCGCGCTGGTCTCCGTGCCCAACTACGATCCCAACCTGTTCGTCGATGGCATCGGCACGGCCGACTGGGAGGCGCTCAACAATTCGCCCGAGAAGCCCATGGTGAACCGCGCGCTCAACGGCGCCTATCCGCCCGGCTCGACGTTCAAGCCCTACATGGCGCTGGCGGCGCTGACGCTGGGCAAGCGCCGGCCTGAGCAGGCGCTCGCCGATCCGGGTTATTTCAATTTCGGCGGCCACATGTTCATGGACGACAAGAAGGGCGGCCATGGCATGGTCGACATGTACAAGTCGATCGTGCAGTCCTGCAATACCTACTACTACGTCCTTGCCAACGACCTCGGCATCGACGGCATTTCCGGCTTCATGACGCAGTTCGGCTTCGGCAGCCGCACCGGCATCGATATCGAGGGCGAGTCGGAGGGCGTGCTGCCCTCGCAGGCCTGGAAGAAAAAACGCTTCAAGAAGCCGGAGCAGCAAAAATGGTATGCCGGCGAGACGATCTCGGTCGGCATTGGCCAGGGCTACAACGCCTATACGCCGATCCAGCTCGCGCAGGCGATGGCCACGCTGGCCAACGACGGGGTGATGTATCGCCCGCACCTGGTCAATCACATCACCGACAGCAAGAGCGGTGAGAAGACTTATATCGAGCCACAACCTCTGCGCACCATTCCGCTCAAGCAGGCGCACATCGACGTCATCAAGAACGCGATGGTCGGCGTGAACAAGGAAGGCACCGGCGCGCGCGCCTTCAAGGACGCGGGCTACGTCGCCGGCGGCAAGACCGGCACCGCGCAGGTTTATTCGCTGCGCGGCCAGAAGTACGACCGGGAGGGGACCCGGAAGGAACTGCGCGACCACTCGCTGTTCATCGCCTATGCCCCGGCCGAAGCGCCGAAGATCGCGCTGGCGGTGCTGGTCGAGAACGGTGGTTTCGGCGCGCAGGCCGCGGCGCCGATCGCGCGCCAGGTGATCGACTACTACCTGCTCGGCAAACTTCCGCCAGGCGCCGCCCCTGCCGACGAGGAAGCCAAGGAGGCCGACGAGTGATCCGCAACCTCTGGCTGAAGCTCGTCGCGCCGATCGACGGCCCGCTGGCGGCCATTCTCGGCCTGCTGCTGCTGACCGCCCTTGGCGCAATGGCCAGCGCCTCGCCCGAGCGCCTGACGACGCTGCTTACCCACATGGCCATCGCGCTCGTCGTGATGCATGTGGTGGCCCAGCTGCCGCCGCAACGGCTGATGCATCTCGCGCTGCCCGTGTATGTCGTCGGCCTTTTGCTGCTGGTCGCCGTGGCCCTGTTCGGCGATATCTCGAAGGGCGCGCGGCGCTGGCTCAACCTGGGATTCATGCGCATCCAGCCTTCCGAGCTGATGAAGATCGCCATGCCGCTGATGCTGGCCTGGTATTTCCAGAAGCACGAGGCGATGCTGCGGTATCGCGAATACGCGGTTGCCACGCTGATCCTGCTCGTGCCGGTGGCGCTGATCGCCAGGCAGCCCGACCTCGGCACCTCGATCCTGGTGTTTTCGGCCGGCTTCTTCGTCATCTTCTTCGCCGGCCTGCCGTGGAAAGTCATCATCGGCCTTGCCGCCACCGCGGGCGCGGCCGCGCCCTTCGCCTGGCACCTGCTGCACGACTACCAGCGCCAGCGCATCCTGACCTTGCTCGATCCGGAGAAAGACCCGCTCGGCAAGGGCTTCCACATCATCCAGTCCACGATCGCGATCGGCTCCGGCGGCATCCTCGGCAAGGGCTGGGGGCAGGGCACGCAGGCGCAGCTCGAATTCATTCCCGAACGCCATACCGATTTCATCTTCGCGGTCTATTCGGAGGAGTTCGGGCTGCTTGGCAACTTCGCATTGCTGGTGATCTATGCACTGCTGATCGGCCGCGGCCTGATGATCGCCATGCAGGCGGCAACGCTGTTTTCCCGTCTGCTGGCCGGTGCCGTGACCCTGATCTTTTTCACCTACGCCTTCGTCAACATGGGCATGGTCTCCGGCATCCTTCCCGTCGTCGGCGTGCCGCTGCCCTTCGTCAGTTATGGCGGTACGGCGCTTGTCACGCTCTGCATCGGCATCGGCATCCTGATGTCGATCAGCAAGAATCGCATGCTTGTCCAGAAATGAAAAAAGCCATCCCACTCCTGCTCGCCATGCTGCTGGCTGCCTGCGGCGGCCAGCCACCCAAGCCCGTTGAGGAACCCGCGCCGCGAGGTGCCGTCCCCAACAACAAGGCGGAAACGGCGAGTGCCGTTCCGCCAGCGCCGACTTTCCCCAAAAGCGGAGGCTATTACCAGGACGATGGCCCGCTCGACACGATCCCCGTCGATCTCGCCGCCATTCCCAACGCCCAGCCGCGCGACGAGCCGCTGCACCGCTTCGCCAACCGGCCCTACAGCGTCCTTGGACGTGACTATGTGCCGCTGACCACGCGCGCACCTTTTCGCCAGCAGGGCGTGGCGAGCTGGTACGGCCGCAAGTTTCACGGCCAGAACACGTCGAGCGGCGAGCCTTACGACATGTTCGGCATGACCGCGGCCCATCCGACCCTGCCGATCCCGTCCTACGTGCGCGTCACCCGTCCGGACACCGGCCAGTCGGTGGTGGTGCGCGTCAATGATCGCGGCCCCTTCCTGCACCAGCGCGTCATCGACCTGTCCTACACGGCCGCATGGAAGCTCGGCTTCGTCGCCAACGGCAGCACCACGGTGATCGTCGAGAGCGTGTTTCCGGGCGGGGATGCGCCGTCCGCGCCCATCCAGCTTGCCAGCGCCGACAATCCTCCAACCGTGTTGCGCGACATCGAGGAGAAAGGCGGCCACTACCTTCAGCTTGGCGCTTTCGGCAGCCGCGAGAACGCCGAATCGCTGCGCGAGAAACTCGCGCGCACGCTCGGCAACCTCGGCGAGCGGCTGCTGATCCGCAGCGCGGGCAACCTGCATCGCCTGCAACTCGGCCCCTGGGCCGATGTCGCCGAGGCGCGCCGCGTCGCCGAGCAGTTGCGGCTCGCCTTCGAGCTGCCCAGCGTGCTGGTAAAGTAATCTTTTCCTACAGCCTTTATCCATGACCGTTTCCATGCGCTTTCTTGCCCTCATCCTTTCCTTCGTTTCCCTGCACACTTTCGCCCAGATCGTCGAACCGCCGCCACCCCTGGCCGCGCGCGCCTGGGTGCTGATCGACCAGACCACCGGCCAGACGCTCGCCGCAGTCAACCCCGAGCAGAAGGTCGAGCCGGCTTCGCTCACCAAGATCATGACGTCCTACGTCGTTTATGCCGCATTGCGCGACGGCAAGCTCAAGAGCGACCAGGTCGTGCCGGTGTCGGAGAAGGCCTGGAAGGCGCCTGGTTCGCGCATGTTCATCGCACCCGACCAGCAGGTCACGGTCGATGAACTGATCTCGGGCATGGTGATCCAGTCGGGCAACGACGCCAGCGTCGCGCTCGCCGAAGCCGTTGCCGGCAGCGAGGAAGCCTTCGCCAGCCTGATGAACGCCGAGGCCAAACGGCTCGGCATGACCGGCACCCACTATGTGAATGCCACCGGCCTGCCCGATCCTGCGCACATGACCACCGTCAACGATCTCGCGCGCCTGACCACCGCCCTGATCCGCGACTTTCCCGGGGACTACAAGCGCAACGCGGTGAAGGATTTCACCTGGAACAAGATCAAGCAGCCCAATCGCAACCGGTTGCTGTGGCTCGATCCCGCCATCGACGGCGTGAAGACCGGCCATACGGAATCCGCCGGTTTCTGTCTGATCGCCTCGCGCCACGACGGCGCGCGCCGTTTGACCACCGTCGTGGTCGGCACGCCTTCGGACAACGCGCGCGTACAGGAAACGCTGGCGCTGCTGCACTACGGTTCGCGTGCCTTCGACGCTGTCAAGCTTTACGACAAGGGGCAGGCGCTGTCGCAACTGAAGATTTTCAAGGGTAAGGAAAACACGGTTGGCGCCGGCTTTGCCGCAGACTTCGTGCTGTCGCTGCCAAAGGGCGCCGCAAGCGCACCGGAACGCATTAAGGTCGAAGTGCATAGCACGCAGCCTTTGCTCGCGCCGGTAAAACAGGGCGACCGAGTCGCGACGCTCAAGCTTACCGTGGATGGCAAGCCCTACGGTGAGCATGCCCTCGTCGCGCTCGCCGATGTGCCGGTGGCCGGCATTCTCGGCCGCGCCTGGGATTCGCTCAAGCTGTATTTCCAGTAACGACGCCATGACCTTGTGCTATCTCAACGGACGGTTCCTGCCGCTGGCCGAGGCGGCTGTCTCGCCGATGGACCGCGGCTTCCTGTTCGGCGACGGCATCTATGAAGTCGTGCCTGTCTATTCACGCCGCGCGTTCCGGCTGGACGAGCATCTGGACCGCCTGCAGCGCAGCCTGGCTGCAATCCGGCTCGCAAATCCGTTATCACTGGATGAGTGGCGCGCGCTGGTCGGACGCCTGATCGAAGCTGCGGAATGGAACGACCAGTCGGTCTACCTGCAAGTCACGCGTGGACCGATGGCGGTACGCAACCATGCCTTCCCGGCGACCGTGACGCCGACGGTGTTCGGACTCGTCGAAGCACTCCATACACCGTCGCAAGCGCAGGTCGAGCAGGGCGTCGCCGCCGTGTCCGCCGCCGATTTCCGCTGGCTGCGCTGCAACGTCAAGGCGACCTCGCTGCTCGCCAACTGCCTGCTGCGCCAGATGGCTTACGACGCCGGCTGCGCCGAGACGCTGATGTTCCGCGATGGCATACTCTCCGAAGGCGCGGCGTCGAACATCTTCGTCGTGAATAATGGTGTGTTGCTCGCACCGCAGAAGAACCACCTGATGCTGACCGGCATCACCTACGATGTCGTGCTCGACCTCGCCGCCCAACATGGCCTGCCCACCGAAGTGCGCGACATCACCGATGCCGAAGTACGCGCGGCCGACGAACTGTGGCTCACCTCGTCGACCAAGGAAGTGCTGGCGATCGTCGAGCTCGACGGCCGGAAAGTCGGCGCTGGCGAGACGGCAGGCTTGCCCGGCGCCGTCTTCAAGCAAATGTATGGCTGGTATCAGGAGTTCAAGACTACGGTGATGCGTGGCCATGGCTGAAGTGGACACGCTGCTCGAGTTCCCCTGCGACTTTCCGCTCAAGGTCATGGGCGCGACGCGGGAAGGATTCGCGCAGGCAATCGTCGAAGTCGTACGGAAACACGCGCCGGATTTCGACGCAGCTGGCGTCGAGATGCGTCCCTCGAAGGCCGGCAACTACCTGTCGCTGACCTGCACGATTCGTGCGACCTCGAAGCCGCAGCTCGACGCGCTCTACCGCGAACTGACCAGCCATCCGTGGGTGAAAATCGTTCTCTAGTCGTCAGGCAACTCGGTCGCGTCGAGTACGAACCGACCTGGCGCGCGATGCAGGCCTTTACCTCCGCGCGGGATGAAAACACGCCCGACGAACTCTGGCTCTGCGAGCATCCGCCGGTATTCACGCAAGGCCTCGCCGGCAAGCCAGAACATCTGCTCCGCGACATCGGCATTCCCGTCGTCAAGATCGACCGCGGCGGGCAGATCACCTACCACGGTCCCGGCCAGCTCGTCTGCTATTTGCTGCTCGACCTCAGGTACCGCGGCCTGACGGTGAAGACGCTGGTCAATCGCATGGAGCAGGCCGTCATCGACCTGCTCGGCGAATACGGCGTCGCGGCGGAGCGGCTGGCCGGCGCGCCGGGCGTCTATGTCAGCGGCGCGAAGATCGCCGCGCTCGGCCTCAAGATCAAGCGCAATTGCAGCTATCACGGCCTCGCGCTCAACGTCGCGATGGACTTGGAGCCCTTCGCCGCGATCAATCCCTGCGGCTACGCCGGCATGGCGGTCACCCAGTTGAGCGCCCACGTTCACCATGGCCCTGCCGTGAACGTGGAAATGGTCGGCGTTAAACTGGTGGCCCGATTGCAGAGAGTGCTATGAGCGAGAAACAGAAAGGCGAAGCCAAGACCGCGAGAATCCCGATCAAGGTCGTTCCTGCCGCGCCGTTGAAGAAGCCCGAATGGATTCGCGTGCGTGCCGGCAACTCGGCGGCGCGCTTCGGCGAGGTCAAGGGCATCCTGCGCGAGCATGGCCTGCACACCGTCTGCGAGGAAGCCACCTGCCCGAACATCGGCGAATGCTTCGGCAAGGGTACGGCCACTTTCATGATCCTTGGCGACTTGTGCACGCGCCGCTGCCCCTTCTGCGACGTCGGCCATGGCGTGCCTTTGCCGCCCGATCCCGATGAGCCGGATAAGCTCGCTGCGACGATCGCGGCGATGAAGCTCAAGTACGTTGTGGTTACCAGCGTGGACCGCGACGATCTGCGCGATGGCGGCGCCGGCCACTTCGCCGCCTGCATTCGCGCGATCCGTACCGCATCACCGGCGACGACCATCGAAGTACTCGTGCCCGACTTTCGCGGCCGGCTGGAGATCGCCCTCGACATCCTTGCCGTCGATCCGCCGGACGTGATGAACCACAACCTCGAAACCGTGCCGCGCCTCTACAAGCAGGCGCGCCCCGGCGCCGACTACGCACATTCGCTCAGGCTGCTGCAGGAATTCCGGCGGCGCCTGCCGGCCATCCCCACGAAATCCGGCCTGATGGTCGGCCTCGGCGAGACCGACGAGGAAATCCTCGCCGTCATGCGCGACCTGCGTGCACACGATGTCGAGATGCTCACCATCGGCCAGTACCTCGCGCCTTCCGGACATCACCTGCCGGTGACGCGCTACGTGCATCCGGACGTCTTCGGGATGTACGCGGCCGAGGCGGAGAAGATGGGCTTCAGCAACTGCGCGAGCGCGCCGCTTGTCAGATCGAGTTATCACGCCGACCGGCAGGCCGCGCCGGTGCTGGCGGACTGAGGTTCGCGCGAAGGACGAGCGCGAGTGCCACGCTGAGCGCCCAGGCCAGCCACAGGGTCCACAGCGTGTGGGAAAGGAAATGCGCCCCTTGCAGCATGCGCGCCCCGCCGAGCAGGATTCCGGCGAGCAGGCCCGCCAGCAGGGCGAGGCGGGCCGCGCGCGCGCCGGCGGGGCGCAGCGCCACGGCCCAGATGAGCCACAGGAAGCCCGCGGAAGCGTGTCCGGCCGGGAAGCACTGCCCCGCCTTGATACCTTGCGGCGCCGGCTCGAGCAAGCCAAGATAGGGCGCAAAGCCGCCAAAATCGACGATGTCCCACGGGCAGTACCGGTAGGTCAGCGACTTGAGCACCGAAGTTGCGATGGGTATTGCCAGCATGCCGATGGCGGCCAGCAAGGCGTTGCGCGGCGGCAGCCAGGCCAGGCGGTCCCGCCAGCCCTGCCAGCAGAAGTACAGGCTGGCCGCGACCAGGATGTAGCTGGTCTGCTTGGCGGCCGTGTGCATCACCGCTTCGAGGAACCAGACATGCCGCAGCGGAAACGCGCCGCGCTCCGCATCGAAGAAGATCCGGGTGATGGCGCGGTCGAGATCGGTTCCTTCGAACATCCACAGCAGGAGCAGGGCGCCGAGGATCAGCCAGGCAAATTGCCAGGCCAGCCAGGCGCGTGAAGCATCGGTCGCCGGGGTCGGCGGGCTGGCAACTATGTCTAGATCTTTGGCCTGCATGTCAGCGGCTCCGGCAGGCGGCGGCTAGGTCCAGCGCGTCTTCGCGCGCCGCCGTGGTGACATCGAGCATGGCGAGCACGGTGTGGAAGAGGTTGTCGTGCGCGACGGGTTTTTCCGCCTGCGCGCGCAGGCAGCCGGGATCGAGACGGTTGCGCGCGGCGTAGCCGGACGAGAGCCACATCGCCATCGGCACCCGGGTCTGCTCGCGGGGGGCGATCGCGTAGGGCAGGCCGTGCAGGTAGATGCCGTTTTCGCCGAGCGATTCGCCGTGGTCGGAGATGTAGAGCAGCGCCGTGTCGTAAGCGTCCTCCAGCGACTTGAGCAGGTCGATGGCGCGTCCGAGCACATGGTCCGTGTAGAGCAGCGCATTGTCGTAGCTGTTGACGATCTGCTCACGGCTGCATTTCGACAGTTCTTCCTCGTCGCAGGTGGGCGTGAAGCGGCGGAAGGCGTCCGGATGGCGCCGGAAGTAGGCGGGACCGTGATTGCCGAGCTGATGCAGGACGAGCACGAGGTTGCCGTGGTTGTCGCGCAGCAGCGCGCGCCCGCTCTCGAGCAGGGCCTCGTCGAGGCAGCGGTCGCCCTGGCAGAGCGCCGGCAGGGCGACCGGATCCGGGCGCACGCTTTCCACGCCGGAGCAGATGCCCTTGCAGCCGGACTGGTTGTCGATCCAGGCCACGCGCAAGCCGGCGCGCTGCAGGACGTCCAGCAGGGATTCGCTGTTGCGGATTTCGTCTTCGTCGTAATTGCGGCGCCCCTGCACGGAGAACATGCAGGGCACCGACACCTCGGTGTTCGTGCCGCAGCTCGTCACCGCCGGGAAGTTGATGACGTCGTGGCGGGCCAGTTCGGGGGTCGTGTCGTGAGCCGTCGCCTGACCGGCGGAACGGTTCAGCGCCCAGCTGGCCGCGCGCGCGGATTCGCCGACGACGATCACGAACAGCGCGGGTTTTGCCGCCGTCTGCCAGCTCGCGCCGAGCCGGGCATCCGTGCCGACCGGGCGGCGCGGCGCGGTCGCGGCGCGGGCATCGCTCGTCACCACGCGCGCCAGCGACCAGAGCGGCGCGAGCGGCGTGATCAGGTAGCGGAGTTCCTTGTGGTTGCGCATCTGCGCCGAGAAGTCCTTGAACACGGTCCCCAGCGCGCCGATGGCGGCGAGCGCGGCGAGGACGATGGCGGAGGCGCGCAGCACCAGCGCGCGGGCGAAGCGGCGGCGCCGCAGGCGCAGGCGCTGCAGCACGAGAAGCGGCGGCAGGGCGAGCGCGAGGACATGCAGGAACAGGCCCGGCGTCAGCAATTCCCGCGCTTCCGCGACATCCGTCTGCACCACGTTGCGCAGCATGCCCGGGTCGAAATACACACCGAACTGTCCGGCGAAATGGCTCGCGCTGGCGGCGACGAGGATCAGCGCCGCTAGCAGGGGCTTGGTCGTCCAGCGGCCGAGCAAGGGCGCGAACAGCAGGAAATGCAATGCCGTCAGGGCGACGCCCATGGCAAGGACATATCCCAGCGTGCTGCCGTCGCTGCCGCGGCTGGCGAGCAGTGCGCGCCAGAAGGACGTGTTGCAGGCCAGCGTGAAGTACAGGCTCAGCGCGAGCAGCAGGCCCTCGTACGAAACGCCGGGCCGCCACCGCAGCAAGGCAAACCATGAAGGACGGGCTGCAAGAAAAGGGTGGACGGCGAGTGATGGACTCTGTTCGGACATGAAAGCGCGGAAAGAAGGACAAGCCGCGCAATCTACCGACGGGAATGTGGTGAACCTGTGAGGCGGGTGTGAGGAAAGTGTGAGCTCAGGCCATGCCCGGGCGTCCCCGGCCAGCTTGCGCGTTGAAGTCGATCGTCAGGCAGGCCCCGCCGCCGGGCCTGTTCGCGGCGGCGGCCGCCCACCCGCAGGCAGCGCAGATGTGCGCGACGAGGGCGAGCCCGAGACCATGGCCGGGCTTGCCGCCGCCGCGCCGGAAGCGCTCGAAGGCTTGCCGCGGATCGTCCGCGCCGAAGCCCGGGCCGCGGTCGCACACGCTCAGGCAGCGGCCATCGAGCGCCACCTCGATGGCTTGCCCTTCGCCGTGGCGCAGGGCATTGTCGAGTAGGTTGTGGAGTACCAGCTGCAGCAGAGTGGCATCCGCCTCGACCATCGCTTCCGGGTCGATGCGGAAGGTCGGAGCGGGACCGTCATGCGGCGACCCCAAGCGCACCCAGGCTTCGCGCACGGCAAGCGCCAGGTTGACCGGTTCGACCGCCTGGGGACGTGCCTCGCGGGCGAGCATCAGCAGGCTGTGGGTCAGCGCGGTGATCCGGTCGGCGGTCGCAATGATGCGCGCGGCGCGCCGGCGTCCCTTGTCGGGCAGCGCCGGATCGGCCAGCAGCATTTCGGCGTCGCTGCGCATGCCGGCGAGCGGCGTGCGCAGCTCGTGCGACAGGTTGGCGTTGAAGTCGCGCTCGCGGGCGAGCAGGGCCATCTGGCGTGCCTCGGCCCGGTCCAGCGCCCGTGCCACGACCAGCAGCTCGTCGTCGAGGTCGGCCTGCGCAAACGGGGCGCCGTCGCGCTTGTCCCCGACGCGCGCGGCGAGCGTTTCCAGCCCGCGCGTCAGCCGTGCCGCCGTCGCATAGACGAGAAGGAACGACAAGGCCACCAGCAGCAATCCGCCGCTGACGATCGCGGTCAGGAAGTCGTATTCCCGCACGCGCAAGTCCGCCTCGTCGTAAACCAGCACGTAGCGCATGCCATCGGCCTCGCGCACCGCGACATGCAGTTCGCGCCCGGTCGACCAGTCTTCGTGATTGCCGACCGGCAGCGCGGCCAGCGCGGGGGAGAGGCCTTCCGGCAAGGGGGCGCCGGGCGCGAAGCGGTGCAGGCGCATGTTGGGCGTCTGCGGCCCGACCAGCGTGCCGAGCTGCCGGCTGTGATCGATGCTGTAGCGGATCTGTTCGTCGAGATTGCCGGCGATGAATTCCTCTTCCAGATCCTGATAGAGCACCACCATGGCGAGGGACTGCGCGAGGATCAGCAGCAGCAGCACGACCGTGACCGACACGGCGATGCGCAGGCGCATCCCGCCGCGCAGCCGGAACGCCCAGCCGCGCTGGGGCGCCCCTTCAGCAGCGGACGAGCCGGTAACCGAGTCCATGGACGTTCCTGACCTGGATCGGGGCGTCTTCGCCCAGCGCGCGACGCAAGGTGTGCAGCATGCTGCGCAGGTTGTCGCTGCTGTCCTGCGCGTGGCCCCACACGGCGATCTCCAGTTCCCGCCGCGAGAACACGCGGTCGGGTTGCGAGAGCAGTTCGCCCAGTAGGCGCAGGGCCTTGGGCGGCAGCGCGAGCACGCGACCCCGCAGCCGCGCTTCCTGCGTCGCGCCGTTGAATTCCAGCTCGCCATGGCGCAACACCGGATCGGCGCGCCGCGCCGTGCCGCGCCGCATCAGGGCGGAGAGGCGGACTTCGAGTTCCTGCAACGCAAAGGGCTTCGCCAGATAGTCGTCGCCGCCGGACTCGAAGCCGACCAGCTTGTCTTCCAGGCTGTCATGGGCGGTCAGGATCAGGATGGGGATGGCGTTGCCCGCGGCCCGCAGCCGGCGGGCGAGCGCGAGGCCGTCGCCATCGGGCAGGTTGCGATCGAGGACCAGGGCGTCGAACGGGCCGCGCGCCAACAAGGCCGCGGCGGCGGCGATGCAATCGGCGTAGTCGCACTCATGGCCCCGGGACTCGAGGTATTCGTAGATGTTCTCGGCGATCGTGCGATCGTCCTCGACGATGAGCAGGCGCATCCCCGCAAGATACTCTTTGTTCGCCCGCTTACGATGAGCCGGATCGCGCCTAGATTTCGAAAGTCGGCGCTGGCAGGACGGCATCCGCGGGCTTGCCGTGGCGCCATCGCCGACTTCCTGTCAGATCAGACGGTCGGTGGAAAAGCGGGCGGAGAAATTGCTTCCACGGCCGGGTATCGACTGGATTTCCAGCATGCTGCCATGCCGTGCCAGCACATGTTTGACGATCGCCAGGCCGAGGCCGGTGCCGCCTGAGGCCGTCGAACGTCCCTTGTCGACACGGTAGAAGCGTTCGGTCAATCGCGGGATGTGCTCGGCGGGAATGCCGATGCCGGTATCGGTGACGGAGAAGGTTGGCGCGCCTTCGACCATGCTCCAGGCCAGCGTGATCTTGCCCCCTGCCGGGGTATAGCGCACGGCATTGAAGACGAGGTTGCCAAAGGCGCTGTGCAATTCGTCTCCGCTGCCGCGCAGCCTGCCCGCCGAGGCATCGGCGATTTCGATCTCGTGCTTGCCGGCGGACAGCGCCAGCGCCTCGGTGCGCAGCGCTTCCAGCAGGGCCGGAACATCGACGGTTTCGTCGCGCGGTGGTTGGTCGCTGTTTTCAAGGCGCGAGAGTGTCAGCAGGTCGGCGACCAGGCGGTTCATGCGCTCCGCCTGCTCGGCCATCAGCCGGTGGAAGCCGCGCGCCGCTTCTCCTTGCGGGGGTTCCGAGGTATTGAATTGTTCAAGGAAGCCGGTGATCACCGTGAGCGGGGTGCGCAGTTCATGCGACACGTTGGCGATGAAATCGCGATGGACGATCTCGGTGCGCACGCGCTCGGTGACGTCGGTGGAGACCAGCAGGGTGCCCGTGTCGGCGAAGGGCGCCAGCGTGACCGACAGGATGCGCTCGGCGCCGTTGGCGCCGACGCGCAACAGAACGGAGCGCTGGCCGGGTACGGCGCGATAGGCGATCATCAGGTTCTGGAATTCGCTTTGCCGGATGAGCTGACCGGCCAGCGTGCCGATGTCGCGGGCCGGATCGAAAGCGAAGTGCCGGCAGGCCGCGGTGTTCAGCCACTCGATGTGCATGCGGCCGTCGAGCAGGATGACGCCGTCTGGCAGCGCCTGCGCCGCCAGACGGAAGCGTTCGAGGGCGTTGCCGAGATCGACATGCTGCTTGCGCTCTTTTTTGCGCAATGCTTGCAGGCGGGAGAAGATTTCGCGCCATGCGCCGCTGCCATCCGGAATGGTGTGCAGCTCCGGTGCTTCCAGCCAGGCGCGCAAGATATTGCGTTGGCGGATCTGGCTGGCGAGGGCGATTCCCAGGATGAGGACAAGCGCGAACAGCAGCAACAGCGGCAGGAAATTGCCGCCAGCGTCAGGGGTCATTCCTGTGGGCTCGCGAGCTTGTAGCCGATGCCGCGGACCGTTTCGATCAGGGAGTCCCCGACCGGGCCAAGACCAGCGCGCAGGCGGCGGATATAAACGTCGATGGTGCGATCTTCGAGGAAGCGATGATCGCCACGCAGGGCGTTCAGCAACTGGTCGCGGGTCAGCGCGCGGTTCGGATGGTTCATCAGGTATTGCAACAGTTCGAACTCGGTGGGGCCCAGTGTAACCGCTTGGCCATCGCAAGTGACCGTGCGCGAGCCCGGATCGAGCCGCACGGGGCCAACGGCTACCGGATCGCCAGCCAGGTGCGGCGCGCGCCGGCGCAGCACGGCGCGGATGCGCGCGATCAATTCCTTCGGCGAGAACGGCTTGCTCACGTAGTCGTCGGCGCCGACGTCGAGACCCTGCACGCGATCAGCCTCGTCGGCGCGCGCGGTGACCATGATGATCGGCAATTCACGCGTGCGCGCTTCGCCGCGCAAGCGCTTCGCCAGTGTCACGCCGGACATGCCGGGCAACATCAGGTCCAGCAGCACCAGTGCCGGCAACTGGCCATGGATTTCGCCCATGGCCGCCTCGGCGGAGTCGACCACGACAACCTCGAATGCCGCCTGCTCAAGCGAATAGCGCAGCAGTTCCTGGATCGCGACCTCGTCCTCGACGACGAGGATGCGGGGCCTTCCACTCATTTGGCGGCGGCCTCCTGCTCGAGTTCGTCGAGCTTGAGGTGGCGCACGTCGCGGCCCTTGACGATGAAGATCACATCCTTGGCGATGTTCTTGCAGTGGTCGCCGATGCGCTCCAGCGACTTGACGCTGAAGATGATGTCGAGCGCCGTCGAGATGGTGCGCGGGTCTTCCATCATGTAGGTGACCAGTTCGCGCGTGATGGAACGGAAATGCTGGTCGATTTCCTTGTCGCGGCGCACGATCTGCAAGGCGACGTCGGAGTCCATGCGCACGAAGGCATTGAGCACCTCGTGGAGCATCGCGGCGCACTGCTCGCCCATATGGCGCACCGCCATGATTTGCGGGGCATTGGCGGCCAGTCCGCGCTCGATGATCTTGCGCGATGACTTGGCGATCTTCTTCGCCTCGTCGCCAATGCGCTCGAGGTCGGTGACCGTCTTGCTCACCGACATGACGACACGCAGGTCGATCGCGGTCGGCTGGCGCTTGGCGATGACATGGGTGCAGATGTTGTCGATCTCGATCTCGAACTGGTCGACCTCGGCGTCGCGCGCGATGACCTGCTCGACGCGCTCGGCATCGCCTTCGGCGAGCGCCAGGGTGGCGGCGCGCACTTGCTCCTCGACCAGCCCGCCCATGCGCGTCAGCAGTGCGCGCAGGTCGTCGAGTTCGGCGTCGAATTGGGTGGAAAGGTGTTCGTTCATGATTTCCCGCTCCTTAGCCGAAACGGCCGGTGATGTAGTCCTCGGTGCGCTTGTCCTTGGGCTTGATGAAAATCTCGTCGGTGACGCCGAACTCGATCAGCTCGCCGAGATACATGTAGGCCGTGTAGTCCGAGACGCGCGCCGCCTGCTGCATGTTGTGGGTGACGATCAGGATCGTCACCTTCTTCTTCAATTCGTGGATCAATTCCTCGATGCTCGCGGTGGCGATCGGGTCGAGCGCCGAGGTCGGCTCGTCGAACAGCAGCACTTCGGGATCGGTCGCCAGCGCGCGGGCGATGCACAGGCGCTGCTGCTGGCCGCCGGACAGGGCAAAGGCCATGTCGTGCAGGCGGTGCTTCACTTCGTTCCACAGCGCCGCGTTGGTGAGCGCTTCCTCCACCTTGTCGTCGAGCACCGAACGCTTCGTCACGCCGCGCACGCGTTGGCCATAGATGACGTTCTCGTAGATCGACTTGGGGAAGGGGTTGGGCTTCTGGAACACCATCGACAGGCGCATGCGCACCTCGATGGGATCGACGCGCGGATCGACGAGGTTGGTGTCGTCCGGGTGCAGGATCAGCTCGCCCTCGTAGCGGTTGCCGGCATACAGGTCGTGCATGCGGTTGAAGCTGCGCAGCAGCGTGCTCTTGCCGCAACCGGACGGGCCGATCAGCGCGGTGACCTGGTTCTCGCCGAGTTGCAGGTTGATGTTCTTCAGGGCATGGAAATCGCCGTAATGGAAATTGAAGTTTTTCGTCTCGGCCTTGACCTTGGCCGGCGTCGGGGGCAGTTTGGACGTGTTCATGGGTTCACCACTTGATGTTCTTGCGGAGGCGGTAGCGCAGCCAGATGGCGAGGGCGTTCATAGACAGCGTCATGGCGACGAGGATGGCGCCCGCGGCGGCGGCGTTCTGGTGGAAGGCGGGATCGGGACGCGAGGTCCAGTTGAAGATCTGGATCGGCATCACCGTGAAGGGCGCCTTGAGCCACTCGAAGTTGACGTAGGGGGCGACATCGGTGATCGGCGCGGGCGGCAGGAAGGCGATGAAGGTGAGCGCACCGATGGTAATGATGGGCGCGGTTTCGCCGATCGCGCGCGACAGGCCGATGATGATGCCGGTGAGGATGCCGGGCATCGAGTAGGGCAGGATATGGTCCTTCACTGTCTGCCACTTGGTCGCGCCCATCGCGTAGGCCGCCTCGCGGATCATTTGCGGGATCGAGCGGATCGCTTCGCGGGTCGCCACGATGACCACCGGCAGGATCAGCAGCGCCAGCGTCAGACCCGCCGTGCGCACGCTCTGTCCGAGACCGAAGGTATACACGAACAGGCCAAGCGCGAGCAGGCCATAGATGATCGAGGGCACGCCGGCGAGGTTGTTGATGTTGATCTCGATCAGGTCGGTAAACCAGTGCTTGGGCGCATACTCCTCGAGCCAGATGCCGGCGGCGACGCCGAGCGGCACGGCCACCGAGGCGGTGACGATCATCACCAGCACGCTGCCGACCCAGGCCGAGAGAATGCCGGCCTGCGCGGCGCGACGCGAGGGAAATTCGGTGAAGAACTCGGGACGCAGCCGCTCCCAGCCGGTGACGAGCATGTCGACGAACAGGGCGGCGATGGTCATCATTGCGATCGCCAGGCACAGGATGCCGAGACCGGTGAAGATCAGATCACGGGTCTTGCGGCTCGCGATGTTGGCGCGGATCGCGGCAATTTCTTCTGCGGGTAGCGACATCTCAATACCTTTCGCGATAGCGGCGCTGCAGCCAGAAGCCGAGCATGTTGAACACCAGGGTGAACAGCATCAGGGTCAGGCCTGCGGCGAAGATGGTGTTGTAGCCGACCGACCCGTGCGGCAGGTCGCCGAGCGCCACCTGGACGATGAAGGAGGTGATCGTCGCCGCCGGTTCCATCGGGTTCCAGACCAGGTTCGGCTGCATGCCGGCGGCGATCGCCAGAATCATGGTTTCGCCCACTGCGCGCGCGATGCCGAGGATGTAGGCCGCCGCAATACCCGAGATGGCAGCTGGGAAGACCACGCGTAGTGCCGTTTGCAGGCGCGTCGCGCCCATCGCGTAGGAGCCTTCGCGCAGGGCCATCGGCACGGCGCGCATGGCGTCCTCGGAGATCGAGCTGACGATGGGAATGATCATGATGCCCATCACGAGGCCGGCCGACAGCAGGCTGAAGCCGGGCAGCGAAGGGATGAACCATTGCAGGATCGGCGTGACGAACAGTAGCGCGAAGAAGCCGAACACCACGGTCGGAATGCCGGACAGCACTTCGAGGATCGGCTTGGCGATTTCACGCGCGCGCGGCGACGCGAATTCGGACAGGTAGATCGCGATGGTGGTGCCGATCGGGATTGCGACCAGCAGCGCGACGAAGGAGCTGACGGCAGTGCCCGACAGCAGCACGATGATGCCGAAATGGGCATCGTCGAACAGCGGCGTCCACTGCGTGTCGGTCAGATAATCCCAGAGCGGCACCTGGCTGAAGAAGACGAAGGACTCCTTCAGCAGGACATAGAGGATGCCCAGGGTGACGAAGACCGAGATTGCGGCAGCCGCGAAGAGGATCGCCTCGATGATGCGTTCCTTGACATGGCGGTCGGCGCGCTTGGCGAGCCGTGCGCTGACGGGTCGTGCCGCGGATGCGGCAGCCATTGAGGTCATGACGGATTCCATTCATGGCGCTGCTCCGGAATCGCTTGCGGTTCCGGAGCAGCGTCGGTTGCGGTTGTGGCCAGTTTACAGCTTGGCTTCGCGCGCCAGCAGTTCTTCGATCTTGATGCCGATCTCGTTCTTGCCGCCGAAGACAGTGCCCAGCTTGCCTTTTTTCAGGTGGTCGGCGGAAAGCTCGTAGGACTTGGCGGGCAGGGGAACGTACTTCACTTCCTTGGCCAGCTTGGCGCCCTCCTTGAGGTAGAACGCGACGAACTCCTTGACCTCGGGGCGCTTGTAGCCGGCTTCGCTGACATAGATGAAGATCGGGCGCGAGAGCGGGTTGTACGTGCCGTCGATGACCGCGGCCTCCGAAGGATAGACGGCATTGCCGGCGGCATTGACGATCGGCATGGCCTTGAGCTTGTCCTTGTTCTCGGCATAGTAGGCGTAGCCGAAGTAGCCGAGTGCATTGACGTCGCGCGCCACGCCCTGCACCAGCACGTTGTCGTCTTCCGAGGCGGTGAAGTCGCCGCGCGAGGACTTGGCCTTGCCCGTCGCCGCTTCGCTGAAGTACTCGAAGGTGCCCGAGTCGGCGCCCGGCCCGAAGAGCTTGAGCGGCGCGTCGGGGAAGGCCGGATTGACCTGGTTCCACTTCATGACCTTGCCCTGCGCGGCCGGCTCCCACATGGCCTTCAGGTCGGCAACGGTCAGTTGCTTGATCGGGTTCTTCGGGTTGACCACGACGGTGAGCGCGTCGAAGGCCACCGGGATTTCGTAGTACTTGACGCCGGCCTTGGCGCACTCTTCCATTTCCTTGGCGCTGATCGGCCGCGAGGCATTCGTCGCGTCGATCTCGCCGCGGCAGAATTTCTTGAAGCCGCCGCCGGTGCCGGAAATGCCGACGGTGACCTTGATGGCGCCCTTCTTGGCCTTCTGGAACTCTTCGGCGACGCCTTCGGTGATCGGATACACGGTGGAGGAGCCATCGACCTTGACGAGTTGGGCCTGGGCGGCACCGGCGGCCATCAGGCTGGCCAGCGCGATAAATACGGATTTACGGGGGAAGTTCATGCGAGCGCTCCTTGTTTTCCTGTTGAAGTGCTGTGCATTCTGGGCGGGGTTTGTGACAACTCCATGACAGAACCGAAATGGGACGATAATTGACCATCATTTCATCCGCGACAGGGCAATCGCATTTACCCCCGAAGGCGGAGGCCGAGTAATGAAGCACGATAGTCGGGAAGTCGTTCTGCGGTTTTTCGACGGGAGCGCAGGCTGCGCTTGGGATACTGGGTGTCCTGACGCAACAGGGCAAGGGCGATCTTTCGCAGAGCGGCGAAGTTGTGGGGTGCGTGGTCCTTCCGGACACGGCAATCGTCTTCGCGAAATGTAACGTCGAGCACCCAATGCAGACTATTCTCAATGCCCCAGTGACTGCGTGCTGCCTTGGCGAAAGACTCGGCGGTGGTTATTCCCTGGCTGCCGATGTAGAAGGCGCGCTCCATGGAAACCGTGCCGTTGATTTCCCTCTGGCGCTCGATCATGCCGACCCCGGCGAGCTTGGGCCAGTGCGCTCGGAGTGGCTTGTCCAGCCAGGACAGATCGGTGACCCACAGCGCCTGCCGGGTTTCGATACGACCATGGTCCTTCCCGATGGTTTGGTAGCGACCCACCGGCAGGCTGCCAAAGCCTGCGCTCTCCCCGTCAGCGAAGAACTCCCGCACGGCCTTCGCCAGGGTTTCCTGGTTATCCTTGACCGCCAGCAGGTAGTCCCCGCCCCGGTCGAGAATCTTCTGGGCAATTTCGGTCTGGCAGCCAATGGCATCGATGGTGACGATGCACCCCTTGAGCGCGAGGGTATCGA
>Ga0209835_1000147_pt1 | contig 49162 bp, 41 predicted proteins | sample LakKivwa52mmetaG_FD_184138 | JGI IMG/M metagenome (GOLD analysis project Ga0209835, IMG submission 184138) | Anoxic lake water microbial communities from Lake Kivu, Rwanda to study Microbial Dark Matter (Phase II) - Lake Kivu water 52m metaG... | ecosystem: Environmental > Aquatic > Freshwater >...
CTTGAAGTGTTGTTTGCACTTAATTTCATCAGGAAAGTCTTCGAAAAATTTGATTATATTCACATCAATTATTTTTTTTCAAAGATATGACATTTTTTTTATTTGTGGTAAATTTGCGGAGGTTCAAATTATTATTTATAAATTTTGTTTATTGTACATAAATAGTATATCCTAAAAATAAACCGATACCATTATTTTTAACATCCATTTTTGTACGTCTGGTAGTCATTGCAAATGATTCTGTACCTATTAATATCGCACCTGCTCCGGGAGTAAACAAATACTCTACATTGTTAAAATAGGTTTTGTCAACTGTTAATAATCCCATTGAATATCTGAATTCTAAACTGATTTTTGATCTGTCGTTAACTTCAACACTCATACCTAAGCCGGCAATTATTCCTGCATCAAATGAGCTGAGGTCTTTGGATGCATTTGGTTTAGAAGTAGGTACATAATTGGTAAATAGTTCTTTCGGATATGTGGTGTCAACACTTGTAATTTTTACTTTTTGACCAATGTAAAATCCGGTAGTATCGTATTTAATTTCTGTTCCTGGGGTAGTAATATTTTTCTTGGTAATATCTTGTTTCCACATGGTTGAAAGCGATGCTGAACCACCAATGCGATATCCGAAATATCCACCTAAAATCAGGTCAAAATCAACTTTTCCAATTTTACGGTCATATGGCCATACACCACCTTTAAAAGAAAAAGACTTTTTCAGCAGTATTGGCAAATCAACATAAGTTGTTTTAAGGGTGTTGTTGTATTTTTTGTAATCCAGGGTTTTAACCGGAACAGTATCAAATTCAAAAGAATGAATGGTTTGCTGTGTTGTAAAAAGCTGATGCACTCCTTTTGTTACATAATTGATTTCAGCAACCAACTGAAAATCTGTTTTAAACTTAATACCAAAACTACCTCCGAAAGCAGGGTTATAAACATAGTTCATTCCTCCGTAAACATCGCTTCCGGTTAATTTATAACCAGTGTATCCAGCTTTGATACCATAATTAATTTGAGCATCGGCATGGTTAACCCAAAAAGAGCTAATCAGTGCCAGCACAATAATGATACTTGTTTTTTTCATTCTTTAATATTTATGAATGTTTAAAAATTCTTTGAATGACGTTTTGCATCACCGACATGAACCATAGCACATCTGAACCCTAAGGTGGATAAAGATTGTTCTTCATCAAGAAAGCGTCTTGTTCCAGGATTTTGCCAGTAGGCACGATCGTCCCAGCTTCCACCTTTGTAAATTCTAGCTTTATTGTTGACAAGAGAACTATAGCTGTAGTTATACATTTGTGAGCCTGCTTCATAGTTTTCTTCATCAATGTAACCGATGTTGTCAGCTTTTTTGTAATTCCTGCGGTCAATATTTTCTTCAAGAGTTACTTCGCGGTAAACTACACGACCTAAACTGTCTTTTTCAAGTAAATATCCATCTTCATCTTTGTCAGGAACAAGAAAAACATTTCCTCTGTAGGGATTCATATCTACAATATCTTCTAACGATAGAGGACGATAAACATCAAGAACCCATTCACTGACATTGCCACCCATATTGTATAAACCATAATCATTAGGCCAGTAAGCTCTAACTTCTGAAGTGTAAGCAGATGCATCGTTAAGTTCGCTGGCAGTACCCATCATATCGCCTCTGCCACGTCTCATGTTGAGCATTAATTTTCCACGATGACGGGTTTTCTCCATTCTTAAGCTGTGACCTGCCCATGGATACATACGTCTGGTATTGACATTTTCAAACAAAGCATCACCCACCTGAGCTAATGCAGCATACTCCCACTCAGCTTCTGTTGGTAAACGATAATCAGGCAACATAATACCATCTTCAAGCCTGACTCTTCTTTCTTTATCTGCAGTATAGGATTTTACTTTCTTTTTAACCAAGCCTTCGTATTGTCCGGCAAGATATGCTTCAGTATTAAAATTATCTTCATTTATCTGGTCAGGGTTTGGCTTCAGGAATCCTTCACGTATCATAATCATTTCGTTAACACGGTCGGTACGCCATGCAGCAAAACCTGATGCCTGAATCCAGTTAACACCCACTACAGGATAATCGTTAAAATTGGGATGGCGGAAATAGTAACGTACCATAGGTTCGTTGTATCCTAATTTAACTCTCCAGCAATTTGTGTCAGGTAAAGCCTGATCGTAAACTTCCATATAATCAACAAAAACACGAAGGAGCCAGTAACAATACTCACGATAATCAATATTGGTTACTTCAGTCTCATCCATGTAAAAAGAAGTAACTGTAATTTTTCTTGGGTATGCATTCTGGTCAAATCTTACATCCTGTTCGACTTGTCCCATAGTGAAAGTTCCACCTTGAATAAAAACAAGGTTAGGACCCACTTCCTGTCCTTTGTAATCGTGTCTTTCGAAACCTCCCCATTTAACGTCATTATATTTCCAACCGGTGGTTTTTGAACGTTCACCTGAACAGGAGGCTAATATGATTGCAAGAGAGGCAAGGAAAACTAAATTTGCTAATTTCTTCATTCTTTTATATTTAATTTTCAGATTTTAACGCAAAATTACTACTAAAATTATTATTAACAATTAAAATGTTGGACAAATTAATTTTCTATATTTAATGGATGGTGGTTTTTTATAGGTTTTAAAAGTAAATATTAATGCAACTTCATGACTGCCCGGTGAACCAATTCTTGCAGTTGATGTGGTAATATCGTAACTGTAAGAAAACTTTACCGGATCTTTTTTCAAACCTATCATTGCCATTACACCATCAGTGTTTTTTGAAGTCTGACGATACCACACGCCTAATAAATAAAAATCTCTGATGTAATATCCTCCTATATTGATTTGCCAGAAATTGTGCTGCTTCATAAATAAAAAGTTTGGAGAAAGGAAGTTCTTCGGGTCCCGTCCTATTTCCAATGGAATCATCATTCCTGCATGAAAAGTTGATTTTTGCGGAATAAAACTACCATCTTCATTATTGAGATTGAAAAAACTGAGTGTGGGAGTTATAATATGATGCATGGCATAACCAAAATAGAATTTATCGGTAAAACCCATAATTCCGGCTGCAAAATCGTTTACAAGACGAGTTTTAAAATAACCATTGGGAACAGGTTCTGAGGTAGCTCTGACAAATCCTTTTCGCGGTTCAATCATGTCGAACCAGGTTAATTTACTGAAATCGATGCTAAACTGATGCAATTGTGCCTGAATTCCGGCTTTTATTGAAAATTTACGCGAAACAACCAAATGGTATGAGTACATAAAATTCCACATATAATGTGAAAGTTCGCCTTCACCTGCTTTGTCGTACAGCAATTGAAATCCGATACCACCGGCTAAATCGTCATAGTGCCCATCGTATGAAAAACAATAAGTTACATAACTACCGGGAATATTTGGCCACTGATTACGATAATTAGTTATTATCCTGTGTTCGCCTGCAATTCCGGCCATGGCAGGATTCAGATAAATCGGGTTTGCATAAAATTGGGTGAAATGAGGATCTTGCCCATAGGATTGGTATAATCCTTGAACCAAAAACCAAATTATGACAAGAAATCTCTTCATCTTGCTTATTCCACTATTTGAATTAGTGTGCAATTTTATTATTAATTTTTCGTTTGTGAATAAAAAATTTTTTTATTTATGCTGAATTGCCAATTATTTTTACACTACAAACGTAAAGTAAATTTATTTATTTTACTATATTTTCTTGCTTTTTTGAATCATTCTATTTATGCTCAGTCTGATTATGTTCTGAATAAAACGATTAAATGGGGGAAAAAGGATTTTTATATATCTGAAAATCAACGTATTGAGTCCTATGTTTTTGATAATGCCCTGATTACAAGTTTTCCTCTGCCTCTGCCTGTTTTTTCAGAAAAAATCTTTTCAGAAAACAATTTTGACCTCTCAATAAGTATTCAAAATCAGGTTTATGAAATTGCAGATGCCGGCATATTCGAAAATATTGACTTTCCTGACAATACATTATTAATTAGTAGGTCATCAGAATCTGACAAAACATTTTATGAATTACTAATCTTTCCGTTTAAAAAGTCTGAAATCAAAGGTCAGATACAAAGGCTTGTTTCTTTTGATATAGTAGTTAAAGAAAAGGCTGTTTCAGACAAAAAACCTGAAAAAAACAGCAATTACAGAGCAGCAAACAACTCGATACTTTCATCAGGAAACTGGTATAAACTGCGTGTAAACGAAAGTGGAGTTTATAAAATTGATTACAACTTTTTGAAAAATATTGGAATTGAACCATCAACTGTCAACCCGAAGAATATCCGAATTTATGGAAATGGAGGAGGAATGTTGCCAATGACTAACAATGTCTCACGTCCGGAAGATTTAACTGAAAATGCAATTATGGTTATTGGTGAAGACGATAATACTTTTAACAGCGGAGACTATATTTTATTTTTTGGTCAATCGGCACATCGCTGGGTTTACGATGATAACTCGAAAATGTACAAACACCAGTTTAATTACTATTCCGATTATGCTTATTATTTCCTGACTATTTCTAATGAAGCGGGCTTAAGAATCAGTAATCAGCAATCGTTATCCGAAAATGCAAATCAAACTGTAAATTCCTATGATTTTTATGCTTTTCACGAAAAAGTATTGAAAACCGAAGTTGTTGAATATGTCAAGTCTGGACGCGACTGGTATGGTGAAGAGTTTAATCTAACCCTAAATTATAAAATTCCGATTAATGTTCCTGATATTAATTTAAGTTTTCCGGTAAAATTTACTTCTCATTTGGCTGGAAGGTCATCAGTAAACAGTAGTTTTAGCGTTTTAGCAGATGGTAAGTCTTTCAGTCAGAGTATTTATCCAGTCAACACCTCCGATTACTTAGCCAATTATAGTTCGCCCAATGAATCTACTTTTAGCTTTATGCCCGGTAATGGCAATTTGGAGTTTAATTACATTTACAATAAGCCCAACAGCAATTCAGTTGGTTGGCTGAACTTTTTAAGGGTAAATGCCCGTTCAGATTTGAAAATTAATTCAGGACAATACTGTTTCAGAGATACTTCTGTTGTAGGAAAAGGAATTTCTGAAATTCAGATAAATTCTTCCTTACCTGATATTAATATTTGGAATGTCACCAATCCATTAAAACCTGTTTATCAGCAAAAAAATAAATCAGGTAATCTTTTTTCTTTTAAGCAAAAATTTGATAAACTGACTGAATTTGTAGTTTTTGCCAACGGTGGTGAAAAAATACCTGTTTTTGTCGAAAAAATTGACAATCAAAACCTTCATGCAGTTGTTGATGTTGATATGATTATTATTTCACATCCCGACTATCTGAATCAGGCAAAAACATTAGCTGATTTCAGAAGGAAAAATGACTCATTAACTGTTTATGTTACCACGCCAAATCTTATTTACAATGAATTCTCGTCAGGAGCTCAGGATATTACTGCTATCCGCGATTTTCTAAGAAATGTTTATAAAAACAACACCGATCCCGACAAACAACTTAAATATGTATTACTTTTGGGCGATGCCAGCTACGATTATCGGGATGTACTGAACGGAAACACCAATAGAATTCCTACCTATCAATCGCCAACCATATTTTCACCGATTTCTTCTTATGCATCAGACGACTATTTTGGTTTTTTAGATGACAACGAAGGAAATTGGGATGATATATGGGCAACGATGAATCATGATATTGACATTGCTATCGGAAGATTACCTGTTTCAACCTCACAGCAGGCAAGTGATGTGGTAAATAAAATTATTCATTATTACAGTACATCATCACAGGGTGATTGGCGAAATCATATTTTATTTGTAGCTGATGATGTTGATGAAAGTGGATTAAATGCTCATGCTGAGCACTCGGAATACCTTGCCAATTACTTAAATTCCAATGTGAAAAACATCAATCTGAACAAGGTATATATGGATGCATATCAGCAGGTTTCAACATCAAACGGTTTTAAGTATCCTGATGCCCAAAAAGCATTAAACAGTATAGTTGATAAAGGGATGTTCATTGTAAACTACATTGGTCATGGGGGTGAAGTTGGATGGGCTCACGAACGTGTGCTGGAGGTCAGTGATATTAAATCATGGAAAAACTATGATAAGCTCAGTATTTTTATCACAGCAACCTGTGAATTCAGCAGGTATGACGACCCCGTCAGAGTGTCGGCAGGTGAATTGGTTTTGTTGAACCCTAAAGGAGGTGCCTCTGCTTTACTGACAACTTCAAGAGTTGTTTATGTTCAGGCAAACGAAGACCTAACCAGTAATATTTATGAAAATAATTTGTTTGAACGGGTAAACGGCAAACACAAACGTGTAGGTGATGTTGTGGTTAAAGCTAAAAACAGGACAAAATTTTCAGACAATACCCGTAAATTTATTTTATTGGGCGACCCTTCAATGAAAATGGCTATTCCCGATTTAATAGTTAAAACCGATTATGCTCCCGATACTTTTAAAGCACTCGATAAAGTAACTATTTCAGGAAGTATTGAAGACATCAGTGGCAATAAAATCAATACTTTTAATGGTAAAATTAATACCACCATTTTTGACAAACCTATTTTGATGAAAACTTTAGACAATGATAAAGTTGGTAAAAGCATCAATTTCTGGTCAATGAACAACATTATTTTTAAAGGTACTTCCAGTGTAAACAATGGTAAATTCAGCTTTAGTTTTATAGTACCTAAAGATATTTCTTATGCTGAAAATAAAGGAAAAATCAGCTACTATGCATTTAATAATACTGAAGATGCAAGCGGTTACTATGAAAACTTCATTGTGGGAGGCAGTACCGATTCGGTTTATTCAGATGACAAACCTCCGGTTGTAAAAGTTTTTATTGGTGATTCAAATTTTATTTCAGGTGGTATTACCGGTGAAAATCCTGTATTGTATGTTCAGGTCAAAGATGACAATGGGATTAATACAGTAGGTAATGGAATTGGACACGAAATACTTGGTTTTTTAAATGACGGAAATCCTTTCGTTTTAAACAATTATTACCAATCGAAACTCAACAGTTACAAGGAAGGAGAAATATGGTATCCTTTGAGCAATTTACCTGAAGGTAAACACAGCATTATGGTTAAGGTTTGGGATGTATCAAACAATTCGGCAACTGGCAGTGTTGATTTTGTGGTCCGAAAATCAGAAGAATTCATCATCAGTAATATATTTACCTATCCTAACCCGTTCACAAAATCTACCGTCATTTCTTTTGAACACAATATGTCCGAAACAGCAATTGATGTGAATATTGATATTTATTCATCAAAAGGAGAACTGGTTAAAAACATCAGGGAAAGTTTACAACCAGGTAGTAGCAACCGTACTACCAGCATCGAATGGAATCCGTATCAGGATGCATACAACTCAATTGAACCCGGCTTGTACATTATTAATATATATTTACAAACAGAAGATGGTTTATTTACCAAAGGAAGTGGAAAAACTATCTATGTCAGATGACAATATTTTTTATTATAAATCGTTTATTATCTTTGTTGAATTAAAAAATTGCAAAAAATGAGGAAAATAGATAGAAATAAGGTGTCAGTAATAACAATACTACTTCTTATTTCCGGAATTAGTAGCTTTGGTCAATCAAATCTTACCAACCTTGACGGCAGACGCAATGTAGTTACCACTGCAGTACCTTTTTTAATGATTACCCCTGATTCGCGTTCTGGTGCATTAGGTGATGCCGGTGTTGCATTGCCCCCCGATGCAAATTCAATTCATTGGAATCCTGCTAAACTGGCATTTGTTGAAAATCCAATGGGTTTAAGTTTATCTTATGTTCCTTGGTTAAAAGCTTTGGTACCTGATATAAATCTTTCATATTTGTCTATGTATTCCAAAATTGACGATATGTCGGCTTTTGGTGCCTCCTTACGTTATTTTTCATTAGGAGACATTACTTTTACCAACGATTTCGGAGAATATATGGGTGATTTTCGCCCCCACGAACTGGCAGCTGATGCTGCTTATGCACGAAAACTGGCTGAAACATTTTCATTAGGGCTGGCACTCCGCTTTATTTATTCAAATCTGGCTGGAAATATTCCATTACCCGGTGGAACCGAAACCAAACCAGGTATTGCTTTTTCAGGTGATATTTCTACTTACTGGCAACCCGAAACATTTAAACTTGGAGGCAAAGATGCTGATTTTCGACTTGGGATGAATATTTCGAATGTAGGTAACAAAATTACCTACACTGATGAAACCGACCGTGATTTTATTCCTATTAATTTACGTCTTGGTACATACTTAAATTATCATATAGATAATTACAATAAAATTGCACTTGTTGCCGACCTCGATAAATTATTGGTTCCGACTACACCGATTTATATGGTAGATTCTTTTGGAAATCCAGTTATTGATAATGGAATCCCTGTAGTTCACTCAGGTAAAAATCCCGATGTTCCTGTCATTCAGGGAATGGTACAATCATTTTTTGATGCACCCGGCATTATTGACTCATCTACTATGAAGGTGGTTAAAGGTTCTGTTTTTAAAGAAGAAATGCGTGAAATAAGCCCGGCTATCGGTGTTGAATATTGGTACGATGATCAGATTGCCGCCCGTTTAGGTTATTTTTACGAACATGAATCAAAGGGCAACAGACAATATCTGACTTTGGGTATTGGAATAAAATACACTGTTTTTAATCTGGATGTTTCTTATCTTATTCCTACCAATAACAAATACGCAAGCCAAACCAGTCCGCTTGAAAATACTGTCAGGTTCTCCTTACAATTTAATTTGGCAAAACCCAACAAATAAAAACTGAATTTTTATTCATTAAAAAAAGGATTGAACCTTTTTTCCTCTCCTACTGTTGTTTCATTTCCATGGCCCGGATAAACCTTAGTATCATCAGGTAAAACAAAAATTTTATTTAATACCGACTCAATCAAAGTATTGTAATTTCCGCCAGGAAAATCAGTACGTCCTATACTACCCTGAAACAATAAATCACCTGCAACAACTATCTTATCCTTTTCGCTGTACAAGCTGATGCCTCCTGCAGTATGTCCTGGTGTAAATAGTACTTGTAAAACAGAATTTCCGAAACTGACATTATCTCCATCATTCAGGAAAACTTCGATGGAAGGACTTTGCGGTTTAGGTAAACCATAAATATCAGCGGTGGCATCTGCAATCCCTAAATTGCTGTTTTCATGTTCATTTGCCATGATTTTTAATCCAAATTGTTCGCTGATAAAACGATTACCTAAAATGTGATCAACATGACAATGTGTATTAATCAATCCAACTGGTTTTAGACTGGTGTTGGATAAAAATTGAAGAAATTTTGCTCTTTCATTCTGATTGCTGAAACCCGGGTCAATTATTACACATTCATTACTTTCATCGTATAGCAATAGTGTATTGAGCATGAAAGGATTTACTATAAATTTTTCAACGCTTATCATTTGTTTGATTTTTTAAGTGAAAAAACTAAAAGCAGTTTTACCATAAGAACGTTCTTCCTGAAAATTTTCGAGTTGATCAAATCTTACTTTTCTATCGTGCTCAAGAATTAAAAGGCCATTATTGTTGAGCAGATTACGTTCAAATACAAGACTGACAATTTTTTGATAATGAGAATAGTCGTAAGGAGGGTCTCCAAAAATAATATCATAAGTATTCCAAAGCTGTGAAAGAAACTTTAATACATCGCTTTTTACTACATCTATATTGCTGATATTCATTTTTTGGGCTGTAGATTTAAGATGGTTTATCACCTTAAAATTGTTGTCAACTGCTGTAACTTGCCGTACCTGATTGGAAATAAATTCAAAACTGACTGAGCCACTTCCGGCAAAAAGTTCTAAAACCTTAAATTTGGTTAAATCGTAGCGATGATTCAGAATATTAAACAAACCTTCTTTGGCAAAATCCATTGTAGGTCTCAAACTAAGTCCTTTTGGAAAATCAATCATCTGACCACTCATTTCGCCTGTAATTATACGCATAAGGCTGTACTGAAAAGATTGTGATATGGGTGTGTAAAAAAGTTTTCAAAAACAGGATGCAGCCCAATATTTTCAGGCATTTTTTGGGTAAAAGGGTAGCGGATATATTTAAAAACAAGTTGAAAAAGAGTTGATTTTTTTTCATAATTGCCGCTGATATACAAGCTGTCTTTATCAGGATTGCATCCGGTTTGTTTCACTACATTCATCAGATGATAAAATATATCTTCGTCTCCTTTGGTAGCAAACGAATTTATTAATTGAAAACCTCCATTGTTATCTCTGACAATCAGTATGATAAAATCATCATTTATCTGTAAGAAAATGGATTTATTAAAACTATCGGGCTTTATTTTGTAAATACTTTTTAAGTATGGTTTTACCGAATTGAATAATGCATCATAATGAACTAATTCAATCAGATTCTCAGTTTTCTTTGAAATTGCTGATAATAAATAGGCATTCAGCTTATCAATGTAATCTTTGTAACAATTTTCATCATCACGAAGTTTGTAATTTAACCCAAGAACCTTTTTTTCAATGTCATTTTCATAAAATTCTTCAGGTAATAAAGTGAATTTACGTTGTTGAAACAATAGAATACGTTTTGCAAACATATTTTCAATTTCAGGTAGTGCTTCAGTCAAAGTATTTATCTGAAGCTGAGTAATTTCTTCATTAAAAACTATTTTCTTTAAAGCAATAAAGACATTTTGCTGCGGATTAAAAACAGCAGCATTCAGGCAAAATTTGCCAAACTCAATAAACTGGTACAATGAATTACTGTTGTAATTTTCAAAATCCGGGGCTTGTATGTTGAGGTCTATGTTCATTATTTCCAATTTCCCGAATAATTTACTTCACTCATAGAGCCTAGTTGTAGAATGTGTTCAGGGTCGAATGGTTGTGTATCGGTAACCTGAAAAACATGTACCTTTACCCCTCTCTGATCAATGGTTCCGGCTTCAAGCTGAAATATTCCTTCAAAAGTAAGAGGTATAAACTTTAATGAGTCAATCGGATAGGTTTTGATAAAAATCGAATCGGCTACAGGAATTAAAATAGTATCCAGCGTATTTGAAAGAGCATTTGATTTTATGATTTTAAAATTGCCTGTTTTACAAAAATGAATCAAGCTGTCCCAATTGTCACAAAAATACCCGTAATTGTCTTTAAATGCAAATTGAGCCTGTCGAATCAGCTCCAAACGCTTGATAATTTCGTTTTTTCGGGTTTGATATTGTTTCTTTTCTATGAGTGGTTCACGGATAATAAAAAACAGCCATATAAGCAGTGTAATTATTACAAAAGTCAGAAAAGTATTTAATATTCGTTTCAATTTCCAAATTTTATCAAATGCAAAGATAAAACTATCAGATGTTCGATAATTTGTAAATGTTTTTTTTTGATATTTGCATGTCAAATTAAGAGGCAAAACGATAAAAGAAACTAATTTTTTTATTGTTTTTTCGGGGTGTAGCGCAGTCCGGTTAGCGTACCACGTTCGGGACGTGGGGGTCGGAGGTTCAAATCCTCTCACCCCGACAAAATCCTGCTGTAACAGTTTTGCAGCAGGTTTTTTTACAAGTATTTCTTTCATGACTAAATTTTTTCAAATGAACAACCATCAGCAGGAACAAATTGAAAGGATAATTAAACTTAAAAAGGAAAAGAATGCAATTATTCTGGTTCACAACTATCAGGAACCTGAAATTTATAAAGTTGGTGATTTTATTGGCGATTCCTTGGAGCTTTCACGCAAAGCCATGCAGGTTGAAGAAGATGTTATCGTTTTTTGTGGTGTAAAGTTTATGGCCGAAACGGCTAAAATTTTAAATCCGGCAAAAAAAGTCATTTTACCTAATCTGGAAGCTACCTGCTCAATGGCCGATATGTCGGATGTCCCCGGTTTACTGAAACTCAAAGCTGAACATCCCGATGCTGCTGTGGTTTGCTACATCAACACCAATGCCGATGTAAAGGCTCATTCTGATGTGATATGCACTTCTGCCAATGCCCTTAAAATTGTTGAATCCTTGCCTAACGAAAAAATAATTTTTCTTCCTGATAAAAATCTTGCTGCTTACCTTCAATCACGTACCAAAAAGCAAATAATTCCTTATGAAGCATACTGTTATATACACAATGCCCTCGATGCTTCATTGCTGAAGGACTTTAAAAATCAGTATCCGAAAGCCAAAGTGATTGCACATCCTGAATCTCCTATGGAATTGTTGAAAATATCGGATTATGTTCGTGGAACTTCGGGTATGATAAAAGCTGCTCAGGAATCGGATGCCAAAGAGTTTATTATGGTAACCGAATGTGGTATGGCCGAAAAACTCAGATTGGAGGTTCCCGAAAAGCAATTTCATTCGTTTTGTAATATTTGCTCTTATATGAAAATGACTAATCTTTTTTTGGTTGAAAGAGCTCTTACCAAGTTTCAGTACGAAATTAATGTTCCTGACGACATTGCCATTAATGCCCGTAAAGCTATTGAAAAAATGCTGGAATTGAGCTAAGTACTCAATTATATCTGAAAACTGAATTCCTTGTTAATTCTTCAATATTTTTATTAAAATCCTGAATGTAATTTTGCAGTAAATCAAGCTATTAAAATGAAAAGTTTAACCATAATAATTCTTGCTTTTTCTCTGGCAGTGCTGTCTTGCAAAGATGTAAGTTTGACCGGAGTAGCAAATGATACCATTTATTTACGACAAAATGGAGTAGATATGCCCATACGTGTTTTTGGTAATATTGAAAGTGATAAAATGATATTGGTGGTTCATGGCGGACCGGGTGGAAATGCAATTGTTTATCGTGATAAATATGTAGTTAAAAATGTTGAAACTGAATATTGTATGATTTATTGGGACCAACGATATGCTGGTGGCAGTCAGGGTTATGGTGGTGAAACAAATATTTCTGCTTTCAGAGACGATTTAAAAAAGGTTATACAACTCTTGAAATCAAAATATGGGCAGAATAAAAAAATATTTGTTTTTGGTCATAGCTGGGGTGGATTTGTGGCTCCTTACTTTTTAATTGATGGTGACAATCAAAATCTTGCTGCCGGATGGATTCAGGTTGACGGGGCTCACGATTACAACCTGAATGATTCATTAACTCATGCCATGCTTATTGAAGTAGGTAACCAACAGATTGCATTGAATAACAATGTCAGTTCATGGCAACCAATAGTTGATTATTGCAATTCACATACTTATAACGAAAATTACAATGTAGCTGCTACACTCAACAGTTATGCCCATCAGGCAGAGGGTTTGATGAGTGATGTGCAGTTTTCAGGTTCTATTTTACCTCCTTTCAATAATTTTACACCTTATACCTCTCATTCAATGAACGGAATGGCATCAGGTATTAACGAAATTGATCGTCCTACCTATAATGAGAATATTGGCAAAAGTCTTTATAAAGTAACTATTCCTACTCTTCTGCTTTGGGGCAAATACGATTTTGTATGTCCGAAAGGACTCATGACCGATATTGTCAACAAAATTGGCAGTACAGATGTAACTACCAAAATATTTGATTATTCAGGGCACTCGCCCATGATGAATGAACCCGAAGCTTTCTGGACTGAAGTAATGAATTGGATTAGCACACATTAATAAAACTGCCATGAGAATACTGTATATTTTAATTGCCTCACTGTTTACCACTTCCTTATTCAGTCAGGTTGACAACAAACTTGCCAATACAGGTATTAAAGTATCTTATCAGGGTGCAGTTTTTTATCCGGGTTTCCGGCTTGGAATTGAAAGGCCTTATAAAATTAAAAAAAAGGAGCGTATTTTTAAGTCTTTTACATGGACAGTTTATAAAGAAAGATATTTAACCTATAATCTGGGAACCTATTTTCATAAATCTTTTCACAGCAATGTTTTTTTGTTCAGTGAATGGCAAATCAGAAGGCAATCTAATTTTGGTGTTTTTTATGAAATTGCACCTGGATTGGGTTTCAGCCGAACTTTTTTACCTCCAACTTTTACAATAGATGATAACGGGAGCAGCAAAAAAGTGCTATTTGCCGGTAATTTCTATGGGCTGAGTTGTTTTAGTGCAACTTTTGGAGTCAACTTACATAGCCTGAATTCAGTACCGGTAAAAGTGTACTGGAAAACAAGTGTAATTGCTCTGGTACCCTATAATTCACTCTTTTATTATCGGCCAACAATAGAGTTTGGTATTGTTTATTGCAATAGCAAATTTTGGCAAGCAAAACCTAAAGTTAAACACAAAACAAAAAATTATTCGCCCTCAGAAAAACCTGAATAATTGGTGCTTATCCCTTTTATTATTTTTTTAAAACTCATAAGTAAAACCTGTCTGAAAGAGTCGCTTGCAGAGTATTCGGCTTATGCTTTTATTATTCTTGATATAAATAATTCAAAAAAGAAGTATTTGTATTGGGCTTAAACCTAATTGACATAAAGCTTTCAAAATATTGATAAATAAATCAATTTAAACATATTTTCTGCTTAATAACAAAAATTTATTCCTTTGTTTTTTTAAAATATTGCTAAGTTGCAAGCTGATTTATGTTGTGAATTATAAGCTTAAACAAACATTTTATGTCAGAAGAAATTCATGATCAGGAAAACACATTTCGCGATTCCATAGCAACTATTGATGAATCGGGTGGTCGAAAATGGATATTTGCCAAAAAACCAGCCGGAAAATATTATCGTTATCGCACTTTAGTCAGTATTCTTTTATTGGCTGTTTTTTTTATTACACCTTTTATAAAATTAAATGGTGAACCATTTTTAGTGCTTAACTTTTTTGACCGAAAATTTATCATCTTTGGTATATTTTTCTGGCCTCAGGATTCTTATATCCTCTTTCTGATGATGATTTCTTTTATGGTGTTTATCATTTTGTTTACAGTAATTTATGGTCGCTTGTTTTGCGGATGGGCTTGCCCTCAAACCATTTTTCTTGAAATGCTGTTTCGAAAAATTGAATACTGGATTGAAGGTGATTTTAAAGAACAGATTAAACTGAAAAAACAAAAATGGAATCTTGAAAAAATATGGAAAAAAGGACTTAAAAACCTGATTTTTATTGCTATTTCATGGGTAATCATTAATACACTTATCAGTTATTTTGTGGGTATTGACAAACTGAAAGAAATGATAAGTGCAGGTGTTGATGAGTACAAAACCGGTTTTTTGGTGATGATGTTTTTAACTATTGTCTTTTTTATTGTCTTTTCATGGTTTCGCGAACAGGTCTGTATTTTTGTTTGCCCTTATGGCAGGTTGCAAGGTGTTTTATTAGACAAAAAGTCTATTGTTGTTTCTTACGATTATAAGAGAGGAGAAACACGATCACCTTTTAAAAACAATGAAAACAGGCAGGAAGCAGGCAAGGGCAATTGTATAAATTGTTATCAGTGTGTAATGGTTTGTCCGACCGGAATTGATATTCGTAATGGAACTCAGCTGGAATGTGTTAATTGTACGGCCTGTATTGATGCCTGTGATGAAGTGATGCAAAACCATAATATGCCAAAACGCCTGATTCGCTATGCTTCAGAAGAAAATATTGCTGAAGGAAAACCTTTCAGAATCAGTTGGCGTATAGCTGCTTACAGTACGGTGTTGTTGTTACTGATTTCGTTATTATTTACCCTATTATTAACCCGCAAGCCGCTTTATGCTACAATTTTGCATACACAGGGTCAGTTGTATCAGGTAATTGACGACAGTACTGTCAGTAACCTGTACAACATTAAAATTATTAATAAGTCAAATAAAGAATATACTATTGATGTTTTAGCTGAAAATCAATCGGCAAAAGTAAGTTTTATTGGCAATAAACAATTAGTAGTTAAACCTTACTCTTCTTCCGAGAGTATATTTTTTCTGTATCTGAATAAAAATAAAGAAAAGCTGAAATCCGGTGAGGTTGAATTCAGTATTTTTGCAAATGGAAAAATGATTAAAAAGAAAAAAGCTACCTTTATCGGATTATAAAATAATGGTTTATGAAAATTAAATTAGGGTGGGGTTCAGCTATTTTAATACTGATTCTTATTTTCTTTGGTTCACTGGCTGTCCGGATTTATATTGCTTTTCAACGCGATGTCAATCTGGTAGTTAAAGATTATTATCCTCAGGAAATCGTACATCAGCAAATTATTGATAAAAAAATCAATGCTTCTGCATTATCGGAAATGGTTAAAATCAACCTACAGAAAGATTCTTTAATGATGGTTTTTCCAAGAGAATTTGAAAATAAAATGATAAAAGGCAGCATTAGTTTTTATCGTCCTTCCGACCCTACCCTCGACCAGGAGTATCAGTTCCCTTCAAAACCGGGACGAAATCATTCGCTTCATGTTTATGGTTTAAAAAGAGGAAAATATATTTTAAAACTCGACTGGACAGGGGATAGCACAGGATATTATCTAGAAAAAGAAATATTTGTTGATTGATGGAGTTTATTACTGCATTTTTACTCGGATTTACGTATAGCCCTCATTGTGCTGGAATGTGCGGTCCTCTGGCGTTGGCATTTCCGACTATTCAATCGGGTTACGCTAAAAAATTGTGGCTGGTATTTCTATATAATCTGGGTCGCATTACTACCTATTTTTGTTTAGGCTTGATTTTCGGACTCTTCGGCAGAGGCATTCATTTGGCTGGTTTTCAGCAGATTACAACTATATTTCTGGGAATTACTATTATTCTGGCTGCTCTTACACCTTGGTTTGTTAAGCCATCGTCTTTTATGCTTTTATTTTTAAAAAAATTTACTGATAAATTTTCATGGTATTTTGCTAAAACTTTGGGCTCCCAAAATAAATTGACTTATCTGATAATAGGTTTATTAAACGGACTCTTGCCCTGCGGCCTGGTTTATCTGGCAGTTGCTGCAAGCCTGCTGATGAATAATGTGATTGACAGTGGATTGTATATGGCTTTCTTTGGACTTGGTACTGTTCCGATTATGTCTGCTATTATTTTATTTAAAACACGCATTCAATCGTTATTGCAACGGAAAATCCGAAAAATAATTCCATGGTTGACCATTATTATAGGCATATTGTTTATTTTACGGGGTTTAAATTTGGGAATAAAATACATCAGCCCTGCATCGGAAGTATTAAAACCTGCCAGTAAAATTGAAAGTGGGCCTCCACCTTGCTGCGACTGAAATCATAAGCTTTAAAGTTTTGCCAGCTGAATAAACTGTAGATAATTCAAGATAATGTATCTCATAAAAAAAATTACCAAAGGAAATTAAAAATACTTCCTAAAACCAAATTCATTTTGAAATTAATCCTGTCAAAAATATTGAATAAAATAGCCCTAAATCAGATGAAAATAAAATAATGGTAAAGTTTTTGTGATGCTGCAATTTTTTTTAAAAAAATGCTTGGTCAATTAGAAATAATTAATAATACCTTTGCACTCTTTAAAAAAGAATTATGGTTTAACCAAATCCAATTTTTTATGACCTGATGAACGTAATAAGCTTAAACGATTTGCTTGGAGGACAGAACCTTCATGTGAACAAGCCCGAGATTTCGGGACTGGTTGTTGGTAATCGTATTCCTAAAGATTACTTTATTACCAAAGGTACTGGTGAAAGCGATATTACCGTACATGCTGGTTCTTACCACTTAGCACTCAAAAAGGCAGGAATTGAAATGGCCAACATTATGACCTATTCTTCAATTATGCCTCAAATTGCACGTGAAGTTCCTAAACCCGACAACATCATTCATGGTGCTGTTATGGAATCAATTTTTGCAGTTGCTAATGGTGAAAAAGGACAAAGGCTGACAGCTGGTATCGTTTATGGTTGGTTGTACGACAAAAAAACCGGACAAAAATACGGTGGTTTAGTTTGCGAACACAATGGCAACTACCCCGTAGATGAAATAGAGCATTTACTTAAAAGCAGTATCAACGAGCTTTATGTCAACGGTTTCGACAATCAATACGATTTAAGAGATATTACCTTGCTTACCGAAACTTTTATCCCTCAGAAAAAGTACGGAACTGCTCTTGTTGCTATTTGCTTTGTCAATTATTTTTATCCTATTTTATAATAATGATACAATTTTTTGCCTGAATTATTCTTAAAAAGAGTAATTCAGGTGTTGTTTTACTTTTTAAATTTATAAGAAATGAACAAAAAAGACTTGTTAAAAGATGTTGTTAAGCATATTGATATTACTACTTTCGACTCGCGTCCTATTATTGATAGCATGCGTGATATGTCGTTTACTTCTCGCGAAATTGCAACTGCTACCGACATTTTCCAAAAAATGATTAATGATAAGGATTGCACCATCATGCTTACTTTGGCTGGAAGTACCAGTGCCGGAGGTTGTATGAAAATATATGCTGATATGATTAAATACAATATGGTGGATGTGATAGTGGCGACTGGTGCCTCTGTGGTGGATATGGATTTTTTTGAAGCCCTTGGGTATAAACACTATAAAGGTACTCAATGGATTGACGATAGCAAACTTCGTGATTTATACATTGACCGCATTTACGATACTTTTATTGATGAAGAAGAACTTCAGGCATGCGACAATACGATAAAAATCATTGCTGATTACCTTCCTGCAAAACCACATTCTTCACGCGAGTTTATCAAAGAAATGGGAGCATATCTTGTTAAAAATGCAAAAAAACAAGAATCTCTGGTACAATTGGCTTATGAACACAATGTACCTGTTTTTTGTCCGGCATTTACCGATAGCAGTGCAGGTTTCGGTTTGGTAAAGCATCAGTGGGATAATCTTGATAATCATTTATCTATTGATTCTGTGAAGGATTTTCTGGAACTAACCAAAGTTAAAATGAAAGCCGGAACTACCGGACTCTTTATGATAGGTGGAGGAGTACCTAAAAACTTTACTCAGGATACTGTTGTTTGTGCTGAAGTTCTTGGTTATGAAAGCCCTATGCATAAATATGCAGTTCAAATTACCGTTGCTGATGTTCGCGATGGTGCCTGTTCGAGTTCAACACTCAAAGAAGCCAGCAGTTGGGGAAAAGTTGACACCATTTATGAACAAATGGTTTATGCCGAAGCAGGATCTGTTTTACCGCTTATTGCCAGTTATATTTATCATAGTGGCGACTGGAAAAACAGAAAAAAACATGAATGGGCAAAATTGTTTTAGCAAAACAGATTTTAAATTTTAAATATGTTATTTTTGCCATCCTTAATAAATTAACAATCTAACAGAAATGAGCGTTTTGGTCAATAAAAATTCAAAAGTAATTGTGCAGGGTTTTACCGGCAGTGAAGGTACTTTTCATGCTACCCAAATGATAGAATACGGAACTCAGGTAGTTGGTGGTGTTACTCCCGGCAAAGGAGGAACAATGCATTTAGACAGGCCAGTTTTTGATACTGTAAAAGATGCCGTTGATCAAACCGCTGCTGATGTTTCCATCATCTTTGTTCCGGCAGCTTTTGCTGCCGATGCCATTCTTGAAGCGGCCGATGCCGGTATTCAGGTTATAGTGGCCATTACCGAAGGTATTCCTGTAAAAGATATGATTGCAGTTTATGACTATGTAAAACGCAAAGGCAGTGTTTTAATCGGACCAAATTGTCCGGGAATAATAACTCCTGGTGAAGCCAAAGTTGGTATTATGCCTGGTTTTATTCACCGAAAAGGCACAATAGGCATCATTTCACGTTCTGGTACTTTAACCTACGAAGCTGTTAATCAAGTTACTCGCGAAGGATTAGGTCAGTCAACCTGTATCGGAATCGGAGGCGACCCTATTATCGGTACTTCAACTTTGGATGCTGTTAAATTATTGATGAACGATAAGGAAACCGAAGGTATAATTATGATTGGCGAAATTGGTGGTACTATGGAAGCCGATGCTGCTTACTGGATAAAGGAAAATGCCACAAAACCTGTTGTTGGTTTTATTGCTGGACAAACAGCACCTAAAGGTCGCAGAATGGGACATGCTGGTGCCATTATCGGTGGTAAAGATGATACGGCTGAAGCCAAAATGAAAATTATGAAAGAATGTGGTATTCACGTAGTTGAATCACCTGCAGATATTGGAAAAACCCTGGCTTCTTTATTGAAAAAATAGTTTTTCATTATTCAATTCCTATATAACGTAAAAATTCCTGCCTGACTTCAGGTTCATTAAATTTACCAAAATATTCAGCTGTAATGGTTGTAGTGCTGTTGTCTTGTATTCCCCTGCTTGCAACGCACATGTGTTTGGCATTAATCATCACCGCAACATCTTTGGCATCGGTAACAGCCATTAATTCACGGGCAATTTGTAATGTTAGGCGTTCCTGCAACTGAGGTCTTCGGCAAAAATAATGTACAAGTCGGTTAATTTTCGATAATCCGATTACTTTTCCATTCGATATATAAGCAACATGAGCTTTTCCAAGAAATGGAACAAAATGATGTTCGCAATTACTATGAACAGTAATGTCTTTTTCAACTATCATTTTGTTGTATTTGAATTTGTTTTCAAATAAACTGATTACTGGTTTGTTTGCAGGGTTAAGTCCGCTAAAGAATTCTTTCACATACATTTTGGCAACCCTTCGGGGAGTACCACTCAGGCTGTCATCGTTGAGATCGAGCCCAAGAATATTCATAATTTCAGTGAAATGCTCAGTTATCAGTTCGATTTTTTTATTGTCGTCAATGTTAAAGGCGTCTTTTCTGAGTGGAGTTTCACACGAATCACACTTTTCAGGCATAGATTTATTTTTTTACAAATTTTGAGAAATACATTTCATGATCATTACTGATTCTTATCAGATACAATCCTTCGGTTAAGAACGAAATATCAATATTTTTAGGCAAACTGCATTTTTCGTCAATAAATAATTGTTTACCCGAAATATCAAAGATTTCTAACTTATAATCGTCAGGATGAGAAAAAGACAAATCAACAATAAGATTGTTCGCAGCCGGATTCGGGAATAGAACAGTGTGATTGCTAATGTTTTCATTAACAGAAGTAACATCAAAACGTTTCATAATTTTTCCATCTGAGCTGACTGCAAAACCGGTAAGATTGCTAATACAATACATTTTCATAATTTTGGCTGAAGTCTGAACATCTTCTTTGTGCCAACTGGTACCCCCATCACTGGTTCTTAAAATGGTACCATTACTGCCACCGATAAATCCAAAATTTTGCCCGACAAAAAATGTTGAATAGAAATCAATGGTTTTGAACAATTTAGGATAAATCAAAGTATCACTCCAAGAAATACCGCCATTTATTGTGCGCTTTGCCATTCCTTTAGGACCAACAATATAACCCAGATTTCCATGTAAAAAATGACTTCCATTGATAGCTTCGAGGTTTTTTTTGATGGTATCCCATGTTGTACCTCCATTTTCTGTTCGCCACACTCTGCCTGTTGAGGATGTTAAAATTCCTTCATTTACATTAGGAAATTTAACATTAATAAAATTGTCTTTTGAATATACCATTATTGCTACCCAGCCAATACCATCATAATACAAATATCTGCCTGCTTCAGAGCAAATATAGCCTTTATTGGCAGAAGGGAATGAGATATCACGCAAATTGGCATTAGTTCCCAAATTTATTTTTGTCCAGATACTCCCCTGATTGGTTGTTTTGTATAAACTACCTTTTCGTCCGATAACATAGATGGTATTTTCATCTATAAATTCAACACCATTTACCATTTCGCTTGTTGCTGCATTGGCTATGTTTGTCCATGTTTCTCCGCCATTCAGGGTTAACATTATGTAATTGTTGGTGTCATTGTTTCCAACAGCTACTCCAACATTGCTGTTAACGAACTTTACATCATAAAATGTAACACTTTTTGGTGCCTGATGCTTAACTTTCCATTCAAAGCGTTGAGAAAAAACTGTTAAGCTGCTAAGAATTAATACCAGAAATAAGCTTATTTTATTCATATTCATTAATTTTTTGATAAACGAAAATAGAAAAATAAATTCATTACAAATTATTTTAACGCAGTTTTAATATTAAACCTGAATGCATACGGGCATTCAAGGTCAACGAAATGACCACATGCATGTATTTCGCTGACAACTGTTTGCGGCAGGCATTGACTGATTTGCACAATCACCTTGTATCCGATCACATCTTGCTGTCCTCTGATAATGGTGCATTTTCCGCGATATTTTTTTAAACCTGCTTTGATATCATAATTTATTCTGTTTAAATCTTCCCACATCAAATTGAACATCAAAGGATTATAATCAGCATTATTGATCAATCCCCAAAGCATTTTTCCCCCGCTTTCATGATTGTAAAAGTATGGAATATAAGAATAGTAAGTTTGCATTTTGTAAGCTAAAATTTCATCCTTTACAATATTATCTTTTTGCATCCAGTAATTTAATGAGTCAGTTTCTTCCTGACTTCTTCTGCTTAAAATATTGTAATACATTTCATTACGAAAGCTTAGGTCGGGGCCTGTTGGCGAAACAAGTATCAAATTAGCTACCTGCTCTGGATACTTTGCTACGTAAGCCATTGCCAAAGCAGCACCCCACGAAAATCCGATTATGGTCAGCTTTTCTTCATTTAAATGTTTGCGTAAAAATTCTAAATCACTAACTGCAGTACGCAGATTAATGGTAGAAGTATCTTGCTTAACATTTTTACTTAAACCAGTTCCTCTTTGGTCAAAAAATATACATTGATTACTTTTAAGAATATCAGCCCAGTTAAATATGGTATTGCATCCGTAACCGGGCCCTCCATATAAAATAACTACTTTTGTTCCACTGCCAAAAGTGGTGTAATACAGTTTAGTACCGTCTTTAACTGCAAATGATTTTTTTTCCTGAGAGAATGAAATACAAGGAAAAATCAGAAAAATAATAATTAACTTTTTCATTTGTATTAAATTTAAAAGGTTTTTTAATTTTTCAAATTTACAGCTTTAACATTTCTAATTTATTAATTTTTACTGATAATTCATAAAAAACTCAGGTTCAGAGAGCTTTGTTCAAATATTTATTGCCAAAGAATTCAAAACTTATGAAATGTATGTCGGGGTTAACCTTATAAAAACTTAGTTTTCATAATATTGATGAATAATTCAGTATTATATCTTTAAGGCATAATTTACAGTAAGCCTACATGTTCTCAATAAAAAACTGACCTAAAACAAACAGCATTTAAACTAAAATTAAGACATTTGCAGTATGAGTGAAACCTTACTAAAACCATTGGCTGAAAGGCTGCGACCGAAAAATCTTGAGGAATTTATAGGGCAAAACCATTTGACAGGCCAGGGTGCTGTGCTTCGAAAAGCCATTGAAAGTGGTAAAATTCCTTCAATGATATTCTGGGGGCCACCGGGAGTGGGTAAAACAACTCTGGCAAATATTATTGCATCCGGGCTACAATGCAGATTCTTTTCCTTGAGCGCTATTCAGGTTGGAGTGAAAGAAGTGAGAGAAGTGATTGACATTGCTAAAAAAACATCACAGGTATTATTGTTTTTAGATGAAATTCACCGTTTCAATAAAGGTCAGCAAGATGCTTTGCTTGGAGCAATCGAAAAAGGTCTGATATTGTTTATCGGAGCTACTACCGAAAATCCTTCTTTTGAAGTTAATCCGGCACTTTTATCGAGATGTCAGGTTTATATTTTGAATGAGCTCGAAACCGATGACCTTAAACAGTTGGTTCATCATGCCATCAACAATGATGAGATGCTTAAAACAAAAAAGTTTGAAATTGTTGAGTGGGAAGCATTATTACGTTTTTCGGGTGGAGATGCACGAAAATTACTGAACATAATTGAATTAATATTTGAGCAAACATCTTCTGAAAAAATCATTATTTCAAATCGTATTGTAACAGAAATTCTGCAAAAAAATATAGCATTTTACGACAAAAGCGGTGAAATGCATTACGATATAATTTCGGCATTTATCAAATCAATACGTGGAAGCGATCCTAACGCAGCAGTTTATTATCTTGCCCGAATGCTGGTTGCAGGAGAAGACCCTAAGTTTATTGCCAGACGAATGGTCATTTTAGCTTCTGAAGATATTGGAAACGCCAATCCCAATGCATTGTTGCTGGCAAATAATTGTTTTCAGGCAGTAAATGTTATCGGAATGCCTGAATCAAGAATAATACTATCGCAAACAGCTATTTATCTGGCGTGTAGTTCAAAAAGCAATTCATCATATATGGCTATCGAAGAAGCTTATTCTTTGGTAGAAAAATACGGTGATTTAACTGTTCCTTTGCACCTTAGAAATGCACCAACCAAGCTGATGAAAAAACTAGGCTATGGTAAAGATTATCAGTATGCTCATTCGTTTGAAGGCAATTTTGTTGACCTTGAATTTTTACCTGAAAAAATAAAAGGAAATAAAATATTTAATCCTGGTCAAAACCCGAGAGAAGAAGAAAACCGGAAATATTTACGTCATTTATGGAAAGAAAAATACGGTTATTAATATCGGCAGGAAAATTGAAAATATTAATTACTATGAAAAAATCATTGATATTACTAATACTGCTAAATATTACCTGCTTACTAAGCGCCCAGCAATCCAACGATAAAATAACTGTTTATCAATCGTTTGAAGTAGATAGCCTTCCATCATATCCTTTTGGGAACGATTCTCTTTATAATTATTTACGCTCAGGCCTTAAAGATATTGACCCTCAAAAATGTTTGGGAACCGTTTTGGTTTCATTTATTGTTGATACAGATGGTTCAATTTCGATGATACGAATAATGAGAAGTACCTGCCCTGATGCTGATAAATTACTCATGGAAAGTGTTGGAAAAATGAGTAAGTGGATACCAGCATGGAAAAATGGTATCAAGGTAAAATCTATGGTAAACATTCCGGTAAAAGTGTATATGACTCCACCTCCTGAATTTAAAAAGCAATGAAAATATTGAAATCATTACTAGATTCAGTAATAACACTTACTGTTCTGATTTCATGGCAAAGCAGCGAACCGGTGAGTTTCAATGGAGTAACTGAGCAGATAAAATACAGTGTAAACCGTCAGATATCTGAAGCCCGTTTTGTTTTAAAAAATAATACTAAGGAGGAAATTAATGTTAAAGCAGGTCATGCTTATCTGATTAGAGGAAAAAGTGTTGAAGCATTAGAAAAAGTAACAATGAAAGCCTATTATCAGAATAAAACCAGAAAACTTGAAGAATTTGTTTTACGCCCTCGTCAACAGCTTAATGTATATTTCACTTTCAAACCATTTACCATTTACACCGGCTCAACATATTCAGTGAGTGCAGAAATTTATGTTAAAGACAATAAATACAAGGCAACAACTGTTTTTGAAATACGTAAACTGGAACAAAACGATAGAAATTCTTTGAAAAATACAGATAAATAATTTTATTTACAATACAGCTTCAAATCTTCCTCAGCTTTTTTAAAGCCTAAACGAGCAGCTTTGTTGAGGCTCTTACAACCCTCGTCTTTTGCCCCTGATTCGATTAATGACATGGCTTTAAGATACCATGCTTCCTGATTTAGACTATCCAGTTGTATGGCTTTTTCGAAATCAGGCAAAGCCAGTTTGGGATTACCGATGCTTAAATATCCTATTCCACGATTGGTATAAGCTTTACCATAATCAGGATTTAAATCAATAGCTCTTGACAAATCTTTGATAGCTTCGACACTATTGCCTTGCTGACCTTTTAAAATACCACGGTTCGACCAGGCTTCAGCATAATCGGGTTTAAGCAAAATTGCTGAATCAAAATCGTTCATTGCAAGCCCAATATTCCCTAAACGGATAAAGCACAAAGCACGTCCATGATATGCCATTGGTGTTATATTCACATCCTTTAGCGACAATGCCATATTGAAATATTGAATACCTTCCTGATAATTTCCACGGGCATAATCGTTATTGGCTTTGTTGAAATAGATGGTAGCATCATTGGGATTCTCCTGTGCTGACAACTCAAGCAGGTTTTCAGCTTTGGCCTGATTGCCTGTCATTAATGCCAGATTTATCTGTTTTTTGTAAATAGTAGTGATTACATAATCAGGCGCGTTTTCCTTTTTAGCCTCTCTCAACGATTTTTCATAATATTTTTCGGCTCTTTCAAATTTTTCTTTCGACACAAATGCATCTCCTGCCAAACGATAAGTTTCAGAAGCAGGTATTTTTTGAATTAATATTGATTTTGTAAGACTAGTTCCTAATATGATAATCAATAACAGATTGACAGCCATCAGCCTGATATTCTTATAGTTATTGGTATAAAACAAAACAGCAAAAAATATCAGCCAGGGAATAATGGTCAGTCGGTAACGAAAAGCATTAAAAAACAGTATTGAAGTGATTATTGAAATTATAATTATTACAGAGGAAAAAATAAAAACCTCATCTTTAATTGATTTTTTAAAAGAAATAAACAAAAATATCAAGCCTGCAAACAAAATCAGGGCAGATGGGAAATAAAAAAAACCACCTGAAACTGAATTTTTTAAATAAACATTAAATTGTCGCCATTGGTAAATATCATAATTTCTTGGGGTTTCGTGCGCATGCAATGCTATTAATGTTTTTAGAAAAAAATTATTAAAAAGTGTTTGCAAACCACTGCTTTCTTTTATTGTTTTACGAAAAAGATAATTGGACAATAAATACGGAAATGTTTCATTGCTGTCGTCAGGATTAAAATATATACCTGCTTCATCATACAAAGAGGGGAAAAACTGCTCTTTCCAGTCAATCGGCCTAATATTCAACGTTTTATCAATGTTCTCCGAGTTGCCTATGTATAAATTAACAGGTCCGTTACTGCTGATAAAAAACAGCTTTTCTTCTGTTTTACTCATGTTATGCAATGAAACAGCAAGCGGAAAAATGATAGAAATACCTAAATAAATCAAAATCCTTTTCATTTTTTGATTTTGAATAAAATACATCAAAAATGGATAAGCAAATAGAAAAATGACAAATTGTGAGCGTGTAATGACAAGCAATCCGGTTAATATACCCATAATAACAATTCCATAATTTTTATGGCGATAGTAACAGAAAACGTAAAAAAGTAATATGAGCAGAAAAATAAACAGATTTTCAGAAACCAATCTGGTTTCAATAAACAACTGAATCGGATAAACAGCCCAGATTGATGAAGAAATCAGTGCTGCTTTAAAGTTGATCTGTTTTAAAGCCTGAAATAATAATAAAACACCTGCCACACCTAATAGCATCTGAAACCATACAATTGCTTTAACTGAAGCCCCTGCAAACAATAAAATGCTTAGGAAATAAGTATAAAAAGGTGGGTGCCAGAAATGACCGGGAGAAAATAAACCATTTTGAGTTATACTCTGAGCCAAGCTTAAAAATTCGCGTTCATCAATAATTGGAAAAAAAGAAATAGGGTTTGCAGAATCAGACAAAAGGTAAATTATTCGGGCTAAAACAGCTAAAATCAGAGGAATGACAAGCCAATAATTATTTGCTGAGAATTTAACAATTTTCATAAAAATACATTAAGGATGCAAATGCAGATATTTTATTTCAAAAAGCAAAAATATCGGAAAAATCAGTTATAAAAGATTACAAAACTAACCAAATAAAAAATTTAACGTCTTATTGAGTAATATTAATGTTTTGGTCTAATTTTTTCGTATATTTGAATTCTTTCTGAAAGTATCTATGAGGCTGATTTTAACGTTTTTGTTAGTATTAATTGCTATAGTCCGTTTGTATGCCACACATGCAAGGGCTGGCGAAATCATTTACAGGCAAATAGGTAATCCGGATGATTACAAGTATGAAATTACAGTGATTTATTACACTGAATCGAGCAGTCCTGCCAACCGTGATGATATTGATATTTATTTCGGAGACAATACCAAAGAAAATGTTAAACTCGAAACACGCCTTTATATCGGAAACAGTACATATTACAACACCTACAAAACAGTACACATCTATCCGGGCCCTGGAGAATATATTATTTCATTTTATGACCCAAACCGTATTGACAGGATAATAAATATGTCGAACAGTGTGTTAACACCATTTTATGTAGAAACTAAACTTCAAATCAATAAATTTAAAGGAAGCAACCGCTCACCAATTTTATTACAACCACCTATTGATTATGCTGAAGTTAAACAAATTTACAAGCATAATCCGGGTGCCTATGACCCTGATGGCGACAGTCTGGTATTTTCTTTTACTACTCCGAAACAAGATGTCGGGAAAAATGTTGTTGCTTATTATCTGCCTTATGCCAAAAATGGTTTTACCTTAAATCGTTACACAGGCGATATTGTTTGGGATTACCCCGATACAATAGGAATTTTCAATATTGCAATATTAATTGAAGAATACCGCAATGGTGAAAGAATAGGGTTTTTGATTCGCGATATGCAGATAATTGTTGAAAAAGGTATAAATAATCCACCTAAAATTGTTTCTGTTAATGATACTTGTATTGAGGCAGGAAAGTCGCTGTTTATAACAATTCCTGTAAAAGCTACCGATATTGATGTTAATCAAAAACTTACACTAACCGCATTAGGAGGCCCATTTGCAGTTTCAATACCTGTAGCCCAGCTTACTCCACCTATGGCAACAGGAAATAAAGAAGTTAATGCTCTTTTTTCATGGAATCCTACATGCAAACACATACGAAAAGAGCCATATTCTGTCGTATTAAAAGTTGTTGACGATCATCCCATTATTCCACTTGCCGACCTTGAACATTTCTTTGTCAGAGTAGTTGGTCCTGCTCCGCAAAATCTCACTATTAACAACACAATAAAAGGAATTGGCCTGAAATGGGAAAAACCACCGGTTTGCGACAATGTAAGGGGATATAATATTTACCGAAAAAGTGATTCTTCATATTGGGATACATCACGCTGTGAAACCGGTGTACCGGCTTATACAGGTTTTGTACGAATTGCTTCTGTCAATCATCCTGATAGTTTATCATTTTTCGATAATAATAACGGAAAAGGGCTTGTTTCCGGTATGACCTATTGTTATCGGGTAACTGCAAAATATTTAAGTGAGGGCAATTTTGAGTTTGTTGAAGGTTATGCCTCGGCTGAAGTTTGTGCCCGTCAGAAAAAGGAATTACCTGTTATTACTCATGTTTCAATCAATAAAACCTCCGAAAAAACGGGGATAGTTTATATTGATTGGTCGAAACCAAACGAATTAGATACTCTGCTCTACAAAGCACCATATAAATTTGTAGTGATGAAAAGCGAAAACGGAGCTGCATTTTTACCCTACAAAGTTTTTAATTCACCTAGCTATTACCAGTTAAATGACACTGTTTTATTTGACAGTTTGCAAAATACTGTTGACAAACAGTTCAGGTACTATATTGATTTTTTCTGTACCGAGCAAGGCAATAGTTTTTATCTTGGAAAATCGCAAATAGCATCTTCAATATTTTTAAATGCAACAGCATCCCACCAAAACATCAGGTTAAGCTGGAATGTGCAAACCCCCTGGTTCAACGAATATTATGTGGTTTACAGGAAAAATAATGTTACGCAGAAATTTGATTCTGTTTCATTTACAAAGAAATTTGATTTTAATGACAAAAATCTCATCAATGGCAAAACATATTGTTATCTGATTAAGTCTTATGGTTATTACACACAGCATCAAGGTTTTGTATTTCCAATCGAAAATTGGTCGCAGGAAATATGTATTGAACCTGCCGACACTATTCCACCCTGTACACCTTTCTTGAAAGCTAAAGAGTATTGTATTGAAACAAGAAATCAGTTAGACTGGCATTTCAACGATACTGTTTGCACCTCCGAAATTGAATTTTTCAGAATTTACTATTCAAAACTTGCAGAAGATAATTTTAAACTGATAGCAGAAGTAAAAAATCCTTTACAGCGATCGTTTAACGACAACCGTCAGCAACTGGCATTTTCGCAGGCAGGCTGCTATATGATTACAGCAGTTGATTCATTTGGCAATGAAAGTGGATTTTCAAAGCAGGCTTGCGTTGAAAATTGCCCGCAATACGAACTTCCTAATGTATTTACCCCCAATGGTGATGGCATTAATGATAAAATGGTTCCGTTAAAAGGCAATAAACATGTCCCAAAAATAAATATGCGTATCTACAACCGATGGGGTCAATTGGTATTCGAAACCACCGACTCTGAAATTAATTGGGACGGAAAAGATATGTTTTCTCAAATTGATTGTTCAGCAGGCACCTATTATTATATTTGCACCATCTATCAATTGTATCGTGAAGGGCAAAAAGAGCGAACATTGACAGGTACAGTAACTATAATCAGATAAAAAATGTTTAGCGGAATAGTAGAAATCATGGGAAAAGTTGTCGGACTTGAAAAAAAAGGCACCAATCTCAGCTTACAAATTGAAACAGAAATTCTTAATGACCTCCATATTGACCAAAGCGTGTCGCACAACGGAGTATGCCTAACCATTGAAAAAGTGTTATCAACATCTTATCAAATTACAGCAATTGAAGAAACTTTGAACAAAACCAATCTGGGGAAACTCAGAATAGGTGATTATATAAATCTTGAGAGAAGTTTGAAGATGGATAGCCGTTTTGACGGGCACATTGTTCAGGGTCATGTCGACACTACTGCAAAATGTACCGAATGGAAAGAAGCTGACGGAAGTTGGTATTACACATTTAAGTTTGAAGCCGGTGTAAACCGTTTGCTTGTCGAAAAAGGCTCGGTATGCATTGATGGTGTTAGCCTTACAGCATTTAATGTTGACAATAAAAATGGCGAATTTACAGTTGCTATTATCCCGTTTACCTATAATGTAACAAATTTTCAGTTCATAAGAACTGGTACTGAAGTAAATATTGAATTTGATGTTTTAGGAAAATATATATTCACATGGATAGAAGCTTATAAAGATTTTTTTAAAAGTTAATCTGAATTTGAAAAAATAATTACCTTTATATAGAAAATAAAACCTTAATTATTGTGTTAGAATAAAAATTTAATAAAAAAAATCATGAAACAGTTCTTTTTGGTATTTAGCTTATTATTTATTTTTTTTACATCAGGTGCAATTGATGTTGGTATAAAAGTTATTAATCAATATCCTAAAGCAGTTGCAGTTTATGCCGGAGTTATCAGTCCGAAATTAAATTATTTAGACGATGAAGAAATAATACAACAGCGCGAAAGTTTAGGAATAGCCTCTGTTGGCAGAAAAATTAATGCCGGTAAAAATATCTCTGTTTCTCAAAAAGAATTGCCAAAGAAAAAAATATTTATCATGTTCGGAATTCTTGATGGAGGAGGCAGAACCGAAATATTCAGGTTCAATACAAGTACAATGACCGAAAAAATGACAATTACATTCGAGAAACCTGAAGTTTTTATGCCTCAACTTTCTTATCTCAATATTGCAAAAGCATTCGCTCAAAGCAACGATTTAGGTCCCTATCAATCTTTAGGAGATGTCAGAATTGCAGGTTATTTTCTTTTATACAACATAACTACTGAAGATAAAGCTCAAGTTTATCTGGTAACCCCAACAATTTCCACAGAATTTAAAATCACAGAACCTAAAACAACAGAAATAAGTGATGTTATCAATAAAACAGCAACATTTCCATTTATTAACAAAAAAGGTGAAATTGTTGTCAGTATACCTGAAAATTCACCTGAAACATATCGTGAAACTATATTTCCTCCTTATAATAAAATGACAGATCTTTTTGGAGATAAACCTTATATGTATTTAACCTGGCGAAGTGTAAACACCAGAGTTATAACTGCCGAACCTGCCTCAAAAAATAAAATTGAGCTGTTTAATTCATGCAATGATTTTGAAAAACGGCAAATTACCGATATTTTTACAAGAGACTTTTATTTGAATTACAACCCCGATTTTCATTTGTATTATATAAAATCAGTATCCCGAACCGATTCGGTAATATTATATGAAAAGAAAATGGAACAGTTAAAAGAAACTGATCAACTTGCTGATGGTGATATTGTAGCACCGAATGGTAATTTCAGACCTGAAGAAACCCAATCTGAGATATTTAAAACAACCAATATTGTCAGGCAAATCAGTGCAATTGACCTCACACCTTTGTTGGTTTATAAAATAGTAGCTGAAGGAACGTTTAAAAATACCATGGCAGAAGCCGGTAATATATTGGAATTGTATAAATACTTAAGCACATACATTCAAACACCTGAGTTAGACGAGGAGGCTTTGAGTGTCAATAAACCATCATATACTATTGCAAAAATAAAAGAAAACGTTAAAAAACCTGATTTTTATTCACAACTTGAAACCAAATTAAACACAGAAGAGGCAGGCCCAATTCCACCTGCAATTTTGGAAAGTTTAATCAGAAAATTAGAGAAAAAGAATCAGTAAACTGCTTTTTTACCACAAACATGATTCTCTGACAAATTATGTGAGGTATAAAATACCAGGAAATCGTTTTTTAGCTCATCCAGATATTTAACAAAATTACCGGCTTTGTTTTCCATTTCTTCCTGAACCGTAAAAATCAGATTTTGTTCTTCTAAAACCGCACTTCCATTGAGTTCATTGGTTTTATTCCTTAAAACCTTGTAATCCTTTATCAGTCTGTCAGCAACATCATTATAAACAATTATCTTGTTTTGATACTGCTCAACATCAGCCATAACTTCAGGATGAGGGAAAAATTTAACCAGTTTATCTAAGTTTTTTTGCAATATAGCCAGCTGATCTTTGTAAAAGCGAATCCGGTTTATCCAAAGCCGCTGGCCAAAATAGAGCTCTTTGATGTCGGTATCCATATTTAAGTTTTCCATAATCAAAAATTGAAACTTGCAAATATAATTACAAAAATATATTTTGCGATAAAATGTTGAAAATTAATTTAATAAATTTAAAATTACCTGAAAACCAATCATTTTACACCCTTTCAGCGATAGCAAAACTTTTACCGGCCTGAAAAGCAAGAATGTTTTTTTGAACAATATCTTCTCCTTTCCTGCCAAAAATTGCTTTCATTGCATTAAAAAAACAATCGTCATCAAAGCCCAGAAATGGAGAAGCTGCTCCAAGCATTACCATATTAGCACTTCGTGCTGAACCAGATTCTTTTGCAATTCTATCCGCATCAATTAAAACATGTTGTTGTTTTTGTGTAATGGTATTCAGGATGGTTTCGATTTCAGGATAATTCGGAATATTGATAAATGGTTTGTTATTGGTAATTATCCAACCATCTTTTGTCAGAAAAGGTAAATATCGAAGAGATTCAAGTGGCTCGACCGACAATATCATATCGGCTTTACCTTTAGGAATCAAATCGGCTGCAATAGGAGATGATGAAATACGTAAGTGAGATGAAACATCACCGCCCCTCTGACTCATTCCGTGAACTTCACTTTGTTTCAGGAAAAGGTTTTGATTTACTGCTATATAGCCAATTACAGTAGCTATTGACAATATACCCTGACCGCCTACTCCGGCTAAAATTATGTCTTTTTTCATTTGTTTTGTATTAAGCGCTTATTTCTTCTTTTGCTTTTTCTTTTAGTTTTTTATTGAGTGTCTGAATACATTCCCTGCGAGGGATGATGACTGAAACACCCATATATGCAAGTTCTTCTTTAATCACTTTAACGTTTTCTGTATGATACTTTTTCAAAGGATTAATCACTCTGATATGCTCGGATGAAACACCAACACTTTTGCAAATTTCTTCTATTTTACCAAGGCCAGGAGAAGGTTGTCCTCCGGTCATACCGGTTGTTCCATTGTCAAGAATTAATACGGTAATCGGTGCATTAGCATTGGCAGCGTCAAGAAGACCGGTAATGCCTGAATGAGTAAAAGTACTGTCACCAATAACTGCAACAGCAGGAACAATTCCAGCATCAGCAATTCCCTTTGCCATTGTAATTGATGCCCCCATATCAACACAAGAATTGATGGTATTGAAAGGTGGTAAAGCAGCCAAGGTATAACAACCAATATCCGACATCACCCTGCCATGTCCGTATTCTTCCAATGCTTCATTAAGGGCTGTATATGCATCAATATGAGAACAACCCGGACAAAAGCTTGGAGGCCGGCCAACCATAAAATCAGGAATGCTTTCACCTTCTTCGTGTTGAATATTCAATGCTTTTGCAACTATGTTGGCATTTAGTTCTCCATCTCTCGGAATGCTACCATCCAAACGGCCATGTATAGTTTTACCATTATTGAAAAAACCCCTTAACTGCTCTTCAACAAGAGGATATCCATCTTCAAGTATGAGCAAAGAATCACATTCATCATATATTTTCTGCAGCATTTGAGTAGGCAAGGGATATTGAGCGATTTTCAAAAAAGAATATGGTGATTTTAAATTTTCAAAGTTTTCGAGGTAATAATTATAAGCCAGACCGCATGCAATTATTCCGGTTTTTTTGTTTTCTCCTTCAAAATAATAATTAAATGGAGAATTTTGTGATTCATTTTCCAAATACTCTTGTTTGCTCAATAAATCTTTATACTGTTTGCGGGCAATTGAAGGCAATAATACATATTGCCGAAGATTTTCAGGTAATTTAATTTCGTTTTGACTCCGGAAATTTTTTCTGACTACCCCTGCTCTGGAATGAGCCAAACGTGTTGTTATCCTGAGTAAAACAGGCAATTTTATTTTTTCACTTAATTCAAAGCCATAATGCATCATATCGTAAGCTTCCTGCTGGCTGGATGGCTCAAAAACAGGTAATAAAGCAAATTTACCATAATACCTGCTATCTTGTTCGTTCTGAGAGCTATGCATACTGGGGTCATCGGCAGCAACAATTACTAAACCACCATTAGCACCGGTTATTGATGAGTTCATAAACGGATCGGCTGCTACATTTAAACCAACATGTTTCATGCACGACATCGCTCTTTTTCCGGCATAAGACATTCCAAGAGCAATTTCAAGTGATGTTTTTTCATTTGCTGCCCATTGAAATTTTATTCCCTTTTCGCAAGCTTCTTTGCTGTGTTCGATATATTCTGTAATTTCGGTTGAAGGAGTGCCCGGATAAGCGTATACGCCACTAACACCTGCATCAATAGCTCCCTGAGCTATGGCCTCATCACCTAATAAAAGTTGTTTCTGCATCATTTTATTAAATTTTAATCAACAAATTTGGAGCGAACAAAAATAATATTTCTTTTCAAATAGAATAAAAAAAAAGTCTGATATCAATTAAGACATCAGACTTTCAGTAAATATTGTTACCAAAAACTATTGTTGCTTACAGCAAGACTTTGATTTAGGGCATGTTTTAGTTTCAGGACAACTTTTGGTTGTCGGAGCAGCAGAAACTGTGTAGCCTAATTTCACCAACGATTTGCTGATGGTTTCAGTATTTGTTTTGTCAGGGTCGTATTTAACAGTAACCTTTTTCTCATCAAGGTTAACACTAAACGATTTTACACCTTTTTCATAAGCCAAATGCTTACTGATTTTTTCTTTACAGGCTTCGCAATGCATATTTACAATAAATGCGGCTTCCTTAAATGCTGTTTCTGTTTTGGATGTCTGGGCCTGAAGATTATTGTTTATTGCAAAAACTAACAATAAACTGAATAAAAAAATTGATTTTGCCATTGTTCTCATACAAATTAATTTAATTCAAAGTTAAACGAATTCCTGAATAAATTCTTCTTCCAAGAACAGGACCCCACACACGTGTGGCATCAAATTCATGGGAGAACGGATTTTCATAATCCAAAATCAGGTTATTTTGGGTAAATCCGGTCATATTTTCAATACCAAGGTAAATTTCAAAGTATCTGAAATTTTTAGTAACCTGAGCATTCATATTTATAAAAGCAGGGCTGTATTCCTGTAAAATACTCAAATCGGGCTTGATTATCTGCGGCAATCTGCTTTTACCATTGTACTGCATGGTGAAGTCAAACTTCCACTTATCGTAAGGTGTTGCATAAGCCAGATTCATAACCGTTTTGCTACGCTTTACCATTGCCTTCTCTTTCAGTTGTCCGAAATAGGTGGCTTTAACATCATTAATCCGAAATGCAAGCATAATATTAAATCGCTCGATTGGTTCAAAATTTAATTCTGTTTGCACACTGTTAGCATACGATTTACCGGTAAGATTGTAGATGTGAACAAGGTCGGTACAAAAGTCCATATCAACCATTACCTGATTGATAAAGTCGGTACGGTAAAAGTCCACATTAAAGTGGAATGGTATGTTTAGATATTTAAAACTGTAAGAAGCAAAAACACCATAATTCCAAGCTTCTTCCATTTGAGGAACATTTTCAAATATAATTTTTTTGGAACTGACCAATAACATGGTATTTTCAGTAATTACGTTAGGAAAGCGATAACCCTTACCTGCGGATGCTCTCAAAACAAAGTTTTCATTAAACTTGTATCTGAAATGAGCTCTTGGTGTAAAGATGTTGCCATATTTTAAATGATAATCGTTTCTAACACCAAGAATAAAAACAAGTTTTTCAAGAGAATTATAAGTATATTCAGCATAAACACCTGGAACAACGTCCTTATGACTTAAATCGGAATCATTGAAATTAATATTGAAATCGTCATAAATAAAAGAAGCACCGGCTACTAAACCATGTTTGGTATTAAATAAATAGGTTTGATGAATAAAGTTTGAATACAAGGAGTTTTCTGCAGCATCATAAACATTTAAACCAAAAAATGATTTTTGATTGTGATGTGTGGCAGAAACAATAAGTGCTGAACTTGTCCCTTCCTTTCTTTTTGAAATAAAGCCACCTTTGTAAAAACTCTCTAATCTTTGGGTATTGATACCAAATCCGTAAGCATTGGTTGTTCCTTTGTCGGTATCTTTATTAAATTGAAGCTGACCACCGTTTTTGTTCTCCTCAGTATAAAAAATACCAGCCTGACCTTCATAAAAAGGCAAAACAAGTTTCCATCTGTTCATGACAATAAATTGATCACTTTTTGGAACATCAAAAAACCCATCTGAATTTTTATCTAAAGATGTATTAAAATAGTTGCCATGAAGAAAAACCATAGTGCTCAATTTGCGGTTTAATTTATGGGCGGAATAAAAATTTGCTTCAGCACGTCCCTGACTGTTGCCAAAAAGATTCAGGTAAAAGCGTTCACTGGTATCCGGTTTACGGTATTCATAATTGATTTGTCCGGTTATTGATTCAAATCCGTTTTTCACAGATGCAGTACCCTTTGAAATTTGAATGGATTCAAGCCACGGGCCAGGAACATAGGTAAGTCCAAAAACACTCGCCAAACCTCGTTGCGATGGTATATTTTCCATTTGCATCTGAGTATAAATACCTGCCAAACCTAAAAGTTCAATTTGCTTTGCTCCTGTTATTGCGTCAGCAAATGAAACATCAACTGAAGCATTGGTTTCAAAACTTTCAGAAAGATTGCAGCAAGCCGCCTTTTTTAACTCATTTTGAGTAACAATTTGAAGATTAATCGGACTTGTTTTACTGTAATAGGCAGTACCACGATTTTCTTTCACAGTTATTTCGTCAAGAGCAATGGTAGAGCTGAGTTGTACATGAATGACATTTTGTTCAGGCTTTACTTCAATGGTATCAGCAATATATCCTATATAACTCACTACGAGCAAATTACTTGCTTTGTGTCGTTGAATTTTGTAATTGCCATTAACATCTGCTGTTGTGCCCGACATCACTACTGCCCAATATACATTAGCCCCAATCAAAGGTGTTCCGTCACTGCCTTTAACAGAACCCGTTATGTATTGCTTTTGGGCGACAACTTGCCAGCCCAAAGCTATTAATATGTATAGTGTTGTTGTTGCTATTATTTTTTTCATTGAATAATTATTTATTGGTTAAAAATTTTTAAACCAATAAATAAGGCGGAGCACGTAATAGCGGAATTTTTAAACAAACAGTAAATATTTGTGTTGAATATTCAGAATTAAAAAAATCTGTATTAAATTTTTGTACAGGATTAATAATAACAGGAGAAGAAAATGTAAAATATGGTGAAAAGGAATAATAAACAGGAGGCAAGGAAGTAATAATGCAACTTTCTTTTTGTTCAGGTACATTTTCAGCTTGTTTCTGGTGTTCGCAGCATGCATGCACTCCACAATGGTCTTCTACTTCAGTTGCTTTATTATCAGGGCATCCTGAATGATGATGATGCGGAATAAGATTGTGCATGGTTAATGAAACGGTTGGAATCATCAACACAAACAAAACAATATTTTTTATTCTGCGATACATAAAATCCCTGCAAAAATAAACTTTTTCTCTTAACTGTAAAATTTATGCCATTATCGGTTTGAAATTATTGATATTAATGAACATGTACACTCCAGATAAAACTTCCTTTTTGAAGATAATTGATCAATTGTTGAATACTTTGTTCAGATTTTCGTCTGACACCTTCTTCAGAATTAAAAGCATTATGAGGTGTAAATATCACATTTGGTAAATTTTTAAGCTGTAATGTTGATTGAATTTCGTCAGAAGGTGTTGTCAAATTGTTTCTCAGGCTGTTAGCCAATTCTTTTTCTTCATTAAAAACATCCATTCCGATACCACCAAAGCGATGAGCAACTTTAATCAACTCTGATGAAGGCGATATTTCACCTCTGGAAACATTAATAAAAATAAGCCCTTCTTTAGCAGCGGACAAATAATCTGCAGTGAAATAATTTTTATTTTCATCGGTCAGATTCATGGCACAAACTGCTATATCTGCTAATTTAATTGCTTCTGATTGACTGATATAACTAAACTGCGGATGCTTAACATCTATTTCAACCCCATAAACATTCATCCCTAATCCAATACCAATTTTACAAATTTCAGAGCCAATATTACCTACACCATAAACAATCAGGTTTTTCCCCACAGCTTCAAAACCTGTTAAGCCATCGCGGTGAAAAGTGTTGAAATTTTGAATTTGAAGAGGTAATTTTCTTAATAGTGCCATCCATAGCATGAGTGCATGTTCAGCAACAGCACGATGACAATACAAAGGTAAATATCCACAATCAATTTTTGAACCTGATATCTTCAAATAATCTGTCAGATGATCGTAACCAGTGCTTCTGGATAAAATTGCTTTTATCTGAGTTGACCAGCTAAGCGGATAAACAGATTGAGTTCGGGTACTGATAATCGGTGCAGGCGGTAAATCGTTGCCATATTCCTGAATAGTTTTCCAACTAAATCCGGCAATAATTCCTGCAGGTAAAAACGATTTTAAAGCTTTTTCTTCTTCTTCAAAAGCTTCAAAAAAGAACACATCATATTTATAGTCATTCATTTTGTAATATTTTCAGGACATTAATTTTAAAATCTCACAAGCTTTTTCCAGCATCAAATCTGTAAAATCGAGATGGGTAACCATTCTGATACGCTGCTTGCCAATATTCAATGCATAAATATTGTTTTCTGCTAATTTTCGGAGAATAACATCTGTTTTATATTCTGGTTTCAGTTCAAAAATTAAAATATTGGTTTCAACAGGTAAAACCTTCAGACAAAAATAAGTTTCAGAAATGTGTTTTGCCAGTATTTTTGCTTTTAAATGGTCATCTTTTAATCTATGCACATGATGCTTCAAGGCATAAATTCCTGCTGAAGCAAGTATCCCGGCCTGACGCATACCGCCACCAAAAACCTTTCGGATTCTTCGTGCTTTATCAATAAAATAGCTATCTCCGCATAAAACACTACCTGCCGGAGCGCCTAAGCCCTTCGATAAGCACAACGATAGCGAGTCGAACAAACTTCCATGTTGCAAGCAAGTTTCATGGGTTTCAGTCAGAGCATTAAATAATCTGGCTCCATCCAGATGAATTTTTAAATTATTTTCACTGCAAAATGTTGAAATTCTTTCAATTTCAGCAATATTCCAAATACTTCCTCCCCCCCTGTTTACAGTATTTTCGATACTCACCATTGCAGTACGGGGATAATGATCATTGTCGGGGTTTATATTTTCGATAACATCATTTAGCGTAAAACGTCCCAAATCACCTTCAATCAGACGGACTGAGGCTCCGCTGTTAAAACCGATACCTCCCCCTTCATAATTGTAAATATGAGCCGAACGGTCACAAATAATTTCATCTCCGGGTTGAGTGTGAACTTTTATGGCAATCTGATTAGTCATTGTACCTGAAGGACAAAACAGTGCTTTTTCTTTTCCAAACATATCTGCTACAAATTCTTCAAGTTCGTTGACAGACGGGTCTTCATGAAAAACATCATCACCAAGCTTCGCCTGCATCATGGCTGTTTTCATTTCAGCTGTTGGCTGTGTTATAGTATCACTACGAAGGTCTATTCTCATTTTTATTTTTAGTTCAAAGATAAAATGTCTTGAATCCATTTTATTTAAAATTTTTTGATTCAAATTTTGCAAGCGACATTGAATTTCTAATAAATATAAATTTGGATTTAAAACAAACAGAATTCATGATACGCTTAGCGTGGAAAAACAATGGAGTTTCATAGTATTGATGATTTACTCTGATTGTTTATTATTTGAGTTGAGTTTAATGTTTTTTTCGATGGACATCTCAATCTCATCATATACCAGAATATTCAGGTATTATAAATAACACCTTGATAACACTCTTATCGGATAAGCTGCACCGACCCACTGTATCTTTTACCTGTTCCATTAGCTCCGCTGATGGTGATGGTATAAGTATAAGTGCCGGCAGGGCAATAATTACCTTTGATTTTACCATCCCAGCCGTTTTCAAGGTCGTTTGATTCAAAAATCAGTTCACCCCAGCGGCTGAAAATCTGCAAATGGTAGTTCAAAATGTGAATGCCCACAGGTTTGAAAACATCGTTGATGCCATCGTTATTGGGGCTGAATGCATTGGGAACAAACAATCGGGTTATGGCAGGGATGCAAACTTCATTTGATACCGATTCGAGAAAGTCATTGTTGCGTTTTGCAATGACACGATAGCAATAATATTCACCTTTAAGCTTTGTATTTGAATCAATTACAGTTGCTGGTGTAAAATAATCTTCTATTTTTATGAAGTTCTTGTCAGTGGCCAATTTTGAAGTTCCTGCAACCTGCAACTCGTAACCCGAAACACCTGAAACCCACAATTCATAAGGTGTCCATGTTATGACAGCAAATTCGCCTGAAGTGTCAACTTGCAGCAAAATTGTTTTGCCAATGTTCGATTCAGTGCTTAAATAATCGCAACTGTCTTTTACCTGAACCATATAGGAATAAGAGAATTTTCCGGTTGATACCATATTGTCAAAATATTCATTTTCCTTTGTTGAAAAACTGTCAAAAAGGTAATAATCAATATTGTTTTGAGATTTTTTGAGGTAAGTAATTTTGGGATTTCCGTTTGAAGGAGGCTGCCATTCAATTTTGATTTTGTTGCCTGCCTTGCCGTCAGGCAGGTTTTCTTCCACAGTTGCTCTTTCTAAAATCATTTTAACAGGATAGTCAAACAAATGTATTTTGTGTGAAACAGTATTTTCGCATCCATGATTGCTTTTTGCGTTCAGACTAATGATTTTATCGCCTGACTGCTGAAATGAAAAAACCGGCAGATGGTCGGCAGAACTACCTTCAGTATCGAATTGCCATTTCCAATCGCTGATGTAATCGGGTGAGGCAATGGTTGAATTATTGGTTAAAACCATTGATTTATCAAGGCAAAGCGGGTATTTGTATTCGAATGCAGCCTGTGGCATGGGGTAAATTTCAATATTTTGTATTGCCGAATCAATACAGCCCATATAGGTACTTAGGTATAATTTTATTTTATAAATACCTGTTTCAGGATACGAATAAACAGGATTTTTATCGGTTGAGGAATCTCCGTTTCCGTAAAACCATTTATAAGTCAATAAATCTGAAGGTATATTATAAATACTTCCATCAATAGCTGAAATACTGATTTGATTACCTTTTAAACATTGAGTGCTGTCGTTGATTATAATTTTTGATATCGGGTTAGGGTGAATTTTTGTTGTGTCAGATTTAGTTGCAATACAACCATCTTTTGAAATAACAGTAAGGATAATGGGATAGTTGGCAGCCGAATCATACTTATGACTTGCAGTATCAGCATAAACTATGTTTCCATCACCGAAATTAAAACTTGAGCTAAATGAAACAGGACAAGACGAGATATTATTTACAAGGCATTTATTCCCGACCAGACATTGAGATTTATTATTGATTGTAAAATCAGCAACAGGAGATGGATGAACAGTAATCAAAATACTGGTATTATCCTCACAGTTGTAAGGGTTGATTACTTTCAGACTTACAGTTTTTTTACCGTAGAAATTGTAAGAATGATTTGGATTTTTCAGTTTAGAAACAGAGGAAGAGTCACCAAAATCCCAATTGTAAGTCAGTGGAATATAATCACTTTCAGAATTATCATTAAAAGTAAAAAAATTATCATTAAAACATTTAATGGCCGAATCCACTGTGATTTTTGCCTTTGGCATGGAATAAACTACCACATTTTTAACCATTGAATCCTTGCATCCATGGTCTGAAACAGCAAGCAACTTGACAACATGATTTCCAGCAGAACTGTATTGATGCGAAGGAGCTTGATTGACAGACTGAGAACTGTCTCCGAAATTCCAATAAAAGCTTAATGTACCGGAAGAAATTGAAGAAACATTGCTAAATTGAAAAAGGTTGTCTTTTTTACATTGCTTATCGTAATTCATAGTAAATAAGGCTTTTGGATCAGGAAAAACATATATATTCCTGTCTATGCTATCTTTACAGCCAAGATTTGAAATTGCAACAAGTTTTACTGTAATAGTATCTGTGTGTAAATAATTGAAATTCGGACTGACAACTGTAGAAGTATCTCCATTTCCGAAATTCCATAAATAACTCATTGTTCCTGAGCTGATTGTACTGCTGTTGATGAAAGAAAAACCATTGCCTTTGAAACACTGGCTGCTGTCATTCACCGAAAAATCAGCCTTTGGGCTGGGATGCACGATGACCTGCCTTGTGGCGGTGTCTTTACAGCCGTAAGTATTTGTTTCTATTAAACTTACAAGAAATGAATCAGCAGTGGAATAGATATGTAAAACAGTATCTGTAATTGAAGAATCACCATCTCCGAAGTACCAGATTTTATTGACATTTTGGGTAAGTGAATCATTGGGATTGAAAAATTGGAATTGGTTTTGGTTGAGGCATTGGATAGTATCTGATACTTTAACATTTGCCAATGGAGAAGGACGTACAATAATGTTTTTGTTTATTGAACTTTCGCAGCCATAAGATGAAGTAACAGTAAGAATAACGTTAAAGGTATCTGCATTTGAATATGACTTTACTGGATTTTGCTGAAATGATTTAGTATTATCACCAAAATCCCATTGATATGTCATGCTTCCATCTATTGCAACAGAAGAATCATAAAATTCAATATTTTGAAGCGCACATTGAGGATTGTGCTTGAAACCAAAATCAGGATAAGCATAATTGCTGATGTGGATTTCTCTTTCAAAAGTATCGCTGGTATTATCATAAAAAATGACTGCTTTGGTTTGATAATAACCTGTATCTGCATAGATATGTTTGGGATAAAAATCCCATGAATAAGAACTATCACCAAAACTCCAACACAAAGAATCAATATTAGTAGTGTCTTTCAGCTTAAAATAGGAAGTATCACCAAGGCAGGTGTTTTTAATTTCTATATCAGGAAGGTAAAAGTAGGATTGGAGGAATGTGGGGAGAGACATACCAACAAAACCTGGTGGATTAAACCTGATTGTCGAATCTATATAATTACAGGAGATTCCTTTTTTATCTGGATTATTAATACAGCCTAAATAATATCCTGGTCTGGCAACATAAATCTTTTTATCCAACCCTATTTGTAAGCACCAAAATCTTGGATCATTTGGTTTTGAATAAACAGTGAAGATTGAATTCTTAATTACACTATCAATGCCAGATGTAAGATCAAATTGGTGCAATTTTCCTGGTATGCTATGGCATGTAGTATAAATATAATTTTCATTAGGAGAAAACTCTAAACCATATACATTCTTATTAAATTCTGGCATGTTTAGTAAGTTGAGAATTATTGGATTAAAAAATTTACCATTTTTATTGTCAAAATCGAAAACATCAATAAATCCATCTTGAATAACATTAGCAAGTTTTTTACCTGAGGGGGAAAACTTGAATTGTCCTTCTTCTAATTTGTTCACATTATTCATTAAATTTGTTCCAACAGAGGATACTACAGGGGTAAAGTTAATTCCTTTATTTGTTAATAAAAATGCTTTAAGTTTATTTGAATAATAATCTTTTACAACAATCCAAATTGATTGTTTGTCTGCATGCATTGTAGCAGCAACCTTGTCTATTACATCTTTGCAAATTAATTTGTTCTTCAAAATTACTTCACCTTTGCCGCTATCCTTTTCCATATTAACAATATGGCACCAGAATCCCATTATTGTAGTATCAGTATAGTAGCTACCACCGGGTGAAAAAACTGTAAATAAATAATAAATTCCAGGATTGCCAGGCATCGGCACTATTAATGGAGCTTGATCACTTAATCCATTAGAATTTAATCCAAACCCGTTTTTTAAAGTATCATGTACTTTATTCCATATTGTTTTCCCATTGGAGTAAAAAAGCAGGTTTCCATATTTATCTGATATTGAAGATGTCCCCCTGTTTGCATCCATTTTACTGTTGTATATCTGAACAGGTCCAGCACTATCAAACTTTAATGCTTTACGTCCTCCAAAATACCAATGACTAGCTTCTAATTGGGGATATGACTTATTAAGGTTTGAAAAAAAAACTATAAATATTAGCAGAAAATAATATAAAATTCTTACCCGTATCATATTAAAAAGTTCCGGCTTTTACACCGGAACCAAAATTTAAATAGTTATTTAAAAATCAATTTTATTGTTTTAGTTTTACCTGATTGAAAATTTAACTGAACAAAGTAAATTCCGTCTGGTAGATCATTTCTGTCAAACTGGAACATGTTTTCACCTTCTTTAATATTCAATCTTTTAACAACAACGGCTTTACCGATGGAATTTAACAATAGAAAATTCATTGTTTCCTCACCATCTGAATCAAATAATAAAGTGAAATTCCGGGTAACTGGATTAGGATACATAAGAAGGTCAAAATCTGCAACATCATAAGTAATTGTATCATTTTTGATCATTTTATAGGTAGCCCCGCTTCCCCAGTCGTTTGCATATTGATACCCCCGTCTCGTCCGCGTTTGTAACGCGGGACGTTTTAATGTTGAGTTTGTAACTCTGATTGTCTGTATTTCGTTCATAAAGCTTCATTATTAATTTTATTGTTTAGTACAAATTTAACACTAAAAGTAACGATTATTCTATAAATATTTTAACCAAGCCTTTTTCACCTGCAAAATCCTTCGCAGAACTCCAAATATATTTATCTGCCTCATCTGTTATCATAGCTTCTACGGGATTGTTATGTACATAATTAAGCTTTTGTTCAAATATCAGATTATCAATTAGTTCTATTGCATGATTACTGTCTTCCCAAAATTTATATTTTGTTATTCTTTTTAAGTCCTTTCCTCGATATTCCATTCTGTTTAGTAACCATTCCCGCCTGCTTTCAGGTTCTTCCTTTATCTGTGATATAATCTTTTTTGCTGTAAATTTCTTGAAATCACGAATAATATCTGATAATTTGAATCCTTCTTCAGCCTGTGCAATCAAATGAAGATGATTCGACATGAGTGTCCATGCATACACTCGCAAACCCTTATTTTTTACACAATAATTCAGACTATCTACAATTACAAAACAATGTTCTTTTCTGGTAAAAATATCCATCCAATCAACTACAGTAAATGTCAGAAAATAGGGACTATTTTGGTTGTCAATATAGTATCTGTCACCACTCATATAAGGTATGCATTTCAAATGCATAAATATAATATCCTCGTTTCAAACGAGGACAAATTCTTTGTATCTTGAAAAAGCAAAGATAAAATATTGCTTTTAATATATGCAATTTTTTTTTGCAAAATATTGTATATCAATTATATAGATTATGCGTTAAGTTTTTGTTAATCGTTTTGTTACTTAATCATGCTATATAAGCGAAAATTTTCTGTAAGTTTTGTCTGTTTTATCTGTTATGAAAAGAATTCAAAACAAATACAAAATATACTTAAAAAATCTGATTTTCAAAATATTGATGAATAATTCAGGTTAAAAGCCACTTTTAACTATTTTTGAACCTTAATTTTTATTATGCTTTTCAGCAGCAATATATTTATTTTCGCATTTTTGCCGTTTTTTTTATGTATATTTTACATACTTCCGGCCTTTAGCAGAAGGTATTTTGTATTACTTTCGGGTTTGATTTTCTTTTTATGGGGTGCTCCTCAGTTTTTCCTTGTTTTATTATTGTCTTCCATTGCAGATTATTTGATCAGCAGATTATTTTTCGGTAAATCAAAAAAAATATCGCTTACAAGTATGATATTTTTACTGCTTCTTAATCTTGGATTGCTTATTTATTACAAATATACCGGCTTTTTTACTCAGAACATCAATCAACTATTTGATTTCATTTTTGATGGGAAAATTTTACCGGATGTAAAAATCATTTTACCTCTTGGAATTTCCTTTATTACTTTTCATAAAATCAGCTATATCATAGATGTTTACAGAAAACCACAGAAAGGACATGGATTTATCGAGTATCTGAATTATATTTTCTTCTTTCCAAAGTTATTGTCAGGCCCTATTCAACAATGGAATGATTCTAAAACAGACTATTTGTTTACTGAAAAACCTTCAATCAATCAAAGGCTTTCAGGTATTTTCAGATTTGCGCTTGGAATTTTTAAAAAAGTCTGGATTGCCAATGTTTTAGGAGTACAAAATGAACTTTTGTTAAGCACTGGTATCGAAAATCTTTCGTCATTGCATCTTTTGTTACTTATATTTTCATACAGCATGCAATTACTGTTTGATTTTTCAGCTTATACCGATATGGCTTGTGGCATAGCATTGATGTTGGGTATTAAACTGCCCGAAAACTTCAATAGTCCATACGCAGCTACTTCAATACGCGAATTCTGGCAAAGATGGCACATCTCATTAACTTCATGGTTTCGTAATTATTTGTTTCTGCCATTGGCTTATCGCTTTTCATCCAAACTTAACAAAGATAAGTACTCAGGGATAAAAGTTGATTATCTGATTTATATATACGCTGTTGTAATTACATTTTTACTCACTGGTCTATGGCATGGTGCAGCCTGGACTTTTGTGTTGTGGGGACTGTATCATGCAGTATTATTGAGCCTTGACCGCTTGTTTCTTTTTAAAGTCTTCAAAAAAACAGGAAAATTAATTTCTCTGATAATCACTTTTATACTGGTTATGTTTGGTTGGGTCATTTTTATTGCCCCTGATGTTAAAAGCTTTATTCTTTATTTTAATAACCTATTTCAGTTTACAGCAACAGAATTAAGCATAAAACCATTGTTTTGGATAACATTAATCAGTGCAACGGTATTTGCCTTTATTCCGGTACATAAAAAAACAGAGTTATTTATTAGGAAATGGCTTAATACCGATTCAACAGCCACAATAATTACTTTAAAGACAATAATCAGTACTTTATTTTTAATATTTGCTATGAGCGGTATTGCAGCAGGTGGTTTTAATCCTTTTATTTATTTTAGATTTTAATGATAAAAAAATCAAAACATATTGCTTTTATCTTTCTTCTGATTATCCTGGTTTCACCTTTATTCTTCGAAATTTTCAGTTTTATTCATATAAAATCCTTAAAAGGATATTTTCAGGAAATTTCGGACAGCAACTTGACAATACAAAACTGGAACAGTGGTGTTTATCAAAATCAACATGAAAAAGTTTTTCAGCAAAAATTAAGAATTCGACCCGTACTGGTGAGAATCAATAATCAAATCAGGTTTTTAATTCAAAAAGATGTATCAGCTGCGAATGTTGTTTATGGTAAAAACGGATATTTTTTTGAAAGACATTACATCTGGACCTATTATGGTCTTGATTTTAAAGGTGCCGACAGCATCAGAACAAAAATGAATGATTTAAAAACAATTATAGATTTTCTCGAAACAAAAAACATTAAATTTCTGCTTGTTCTGGCACCCGGAAAAGCTGAATTTATGCCTGAAAACATACCCGATGAATTTAAAAATGACAATAAGAAAACCAATAATTACCAGATTTATAAACAGTTATGTTCTAAGCTTAATATCAGCTATATTGATTTCAATTCCTATTTCAGGCAAATGAAAGACACGATTCATTATCCTCTTTACACAAAAGGAGGAACACATTGGAGCATTTACGGAAGTTATCTGGCAATAGATACCATCATAAAAAAAATTGAACATCTGCTTCAAAAAGATTTACCGGATTATAATTATCCTCTCTATCAGGTTACTAAAAAAATGCGGAGAAGCGATCATGATATTGCCAATGCAGCAAATTTGTTGTGGTACAAACACAATCAGGTAGTTTTATATCCATATTTACAAATTTCAGACACTAATCAAAAGTTTAAACCCAACATTGCAGTTATAGCCGACAGTTATTACTGGACTATAGTCAACAATGGAATTCAGCGTTTATTTTTCAATAATTTCAGTTTTTGGTATTACTTCAAAGAAAATCACACTTCAAAATCCGATTCACCAAAAATGCTTAGTGAAATACCTGACTTAAAATCAGAAATAGAATCAAAAGATATTCTGGTTTTTCTGATCACTGATGGAAATTTAAGAGAATTTTCATGGGGTTTTACAGAGAAAATTAAAGAATTATACAATTTAGACTAATTGCTCAGTTTACTGAGTAAAATGTCGAACCATTAATCTCTGTACACACAATTCTGCCCTCCGATAGCAAGGTGTTTAAAAGTTGTATCAGTTTTTCTTCATTGAAGGATGTTGTTAAAAGCAAATCACTGAAAGTGCTTGGCCTCCTCTTAATAGTTTCAAAAATACTATCATATTGGTTCAAAGT
>Ga0209835_1000148_pt1 | contig 49110 bp, 53 predicted proteins | sample LakKivwa52mmetaG_FD_184138 | JGI IMG/M metagenome (GOLD analysis project Ga0209835, IMG submission 184138) | Anoxic lake water microbial communities from Lake Kivu, Rwanda to study Microbial Dark Matter (Phase II) - Lake Kivu water 52m metaG... | ecosystem: Environmental > Aquatic > Freshwater >...
CTCTTCGAGTAATTGAAAACAGGGGCGCGTCTGGAGGGCAAGGGAAAATCAGCCCGAAAGGCAAGCCCGCAATACTCTTCGAGTAATTGAAAACAGGGGCGCGTCTGGAGGGCAAGGGAAAATCCGCCCTGAAAGACAGATAAAAAGGCATTCCGTTTTCTACGCCCGTCAACGGATTTCTTTTTCAAAAGAAATGGGTTGAGTCGCAAGCCCGCAATACTCTTCGAGTAATTGAAAACAGGGGCGCGGTCTTGAAAGGAAGGGCAAGAACCCCTCGCTAGCGGAAGAATCCCCTTTCCAGATTCTAGGAAACCCTTTTATAGAGGAATTCCCCTATTTTCGGAATGGTCAACACCCAGAGCCCGTCCGAAGGAAAATTCAAGCTCCAGCCCCTAAAGGAGAAGGCGAACGATGTGATAGAGGCGGGGCTCTCGGGCTATTCCGAGGAGAAAATAGCGTTTTTCCAGACAACTGTTCTAGACAAGAGCCAATCAATTGACTGGATTCTCGAATCTTTCCGCGAGGGAAACAGGATGGTTCTCATTGACATCAGGCCTCTTCGGGCCAAGAAGAACGACGAATTGAAGCGCGCAATAGACCGCCTCAAGCTCCAGGTCGAAAAGACCGGTTCAATAATGCAATTGGACGACAACTGGGTAATGCTTCTCCCGAATTCAATAAAATTCTCAAGGGCGTAGAGGCTCCTGAAAATATCCGCCACTTTTCCTGCCGGATAGATTAGCGCCTTTTCTTGTGCGCCGAGTGCGCATGGTTTATTTCAGCGCCGTCTCCCGATTTTCCCCTGAAGAAAAGGAAATACGCAGCTGCTCCGAGGACAACAATGCCGAGGAGTATTCCGAGAACGAGCGCGTTTGAGATTCCAGAACCAGAATTGCTATCTCCAGATGTTTTGGACTGGCCGGAAGCAGTCGTTGCCGAGCTCCCCTGTCGGGGTTGCTCTCCCGGGATTGTTTCGCACAATTTACTCTGGGCGCAGTAGAGGCCCGCACAGCATACCGACCCGTCGCAGCTCGCCCCTTCTGCAGAGCATGCTCTCGGGGCTCCGAACGAATAGCTGAATGTGAATCTCTTCTCACCCACTTTTGTCTCGCTCCCTTGGGCGGATATTGTGCATTTGGGGTATTCCGGAAGAACGAGCCAGTTGATGTTATCGGCCGATACGACAATCTCTCTCCCCTCCTGGCTTGGCTTGAAATACGCGACAGTAGTGAAAGTTGCCGACTCTCCAGGAGCCAAAGGATACGAATTGCAAGAACCCAATTTGACGCTTGAGCTAGCGGGCTCCAGTGAATAGTCGCCCAACTGGACCTTGGAACCGTCCGAATAGGAGAAAAACGGAACGACATAATTCGTCCGGGAAGAAACCCCTATGGTGGAGCTGCCGGCAATATTGAGTATGTCAACTTTTATTTCAATTTTCCCGTCTCCAATGTTCTTGGTGTTGACCTGCACCGAATAGGGCTTTCCCGCCTTGCAGTTCGCGTCTGTCGGGTCCGGATAATACCCGGAGGGGCATGCGGAAAAGCCGATTCCGGAAAGCAATATGGCTGCGAGGAGGACTGACAGGATTACGCCGGAAAAAAGTGTTCTTTTGGCACCCATTTCGGAGGGAATTGCGGCTCCGTCAGTTTATTTACTTTTTGCAAGGGCAGGCATTATATTCGGCCAATCCGCTTTCTGACAAAACGAGGTGATTGACAGAAATGAGAGGATGCTGCGAATGCGAACCAGAAGAGAGAACAAAGCCCAAGGCAAAGCCGAAGGCTAGGCCCAAGGCAAAGCCCAAGGCAAAGCCGAAGGCAAAGAAGAAAAAATGATTTCTTCCTTCCGGACGCTTCTCCCCGGTTCCTTGCCGGTCGAAACCTATATAAACACTAGTGCTTATTTTTTTCACTAGTGAATAAAGTATTCACAACTAAAGGAGAGGAAGAAAAAAATGGCTGTAAAGCACGTTACGGATGCGGATTTCGAGAAGGAAGTTTTGAAGAGCCAGGTCCCTGTGATTGTGGATTTCTGGGCGGAGTGGTGCGGGCCCTGCAAGATGATGGGGCCTGTGTTCGAAAAGCTCTCAGGGGACTTTCCGGGAAAGCTCAAATTCGCCAAATTGGACACTGACGAGAATCAGGCGACCGCCGCAAAATACGGGATAATGAGCATACCGACACTCCTAGTATTCAAGGACGGAAAACCCCACTCTAAGCTGGTCGGCTTCCGGCCCGAGGCCGCGTTCAAAAAGGACCTGGATGCCTTGGTATCCGAGCTCTAGGGCCTGCTGAAAATGGCATCAGACTTCTTTTCCAGAATTTCAGACGGGACCGGAGAATTCTTCGTCCTCGGCGGGGACGGAATCTGGAGGAAATCCTCCTCCGGGCGGACTGTCGAGATAATCTCCCCCTCAACAGGCGAGCCTCTGGGAAAAATACAGTCAATGGCCCCTGTGGAAATAGCCCAGACAATACTCGAAGCGAGAAATGCGCAAAAAGCCTGGGGCGCCCTTCCGGCATACGAGCGTTCCGAGATAATCCGGAAAGCCGCCTCCCTGATAAGAGAGAACGAACCTCTGCTCTCGGAAATCCTCGTGAAAGAGATTGCCAAACCGGTCTCCCTTGCGAAAGACGAGGTTCTCCGGACCGCCGAATTTTTGGAATATGCTGCGGAGGAGGGGAAACGGATTCAGGGAAAGATTGCATATGGAGATTCCCTTCCCGGAGGAAAGAAGGAGAAGATGTCACTTGTCGAGCGAGTCCCCTTGGGGGTTGTTGTCGCAATATCCCCGTTCAACTATCCCATAAATCTCGCAGCATCAAAGATAGGCCCCGCCCTAGTTTCCGGAAATTCAGTTGTCTTCAAGCCCGCTACCCAAGGGGCGATCTCAGGCATCCACCTCGCAGAAATTTTCAGGCAGGCCGGGGTTCCCAAGGGAGTTTTCTCGGCAGTAACCGGGCGCGGATCCGAAATAGGCGACATTCTTGTGACAGACAGAAACGTCTCCGCAGTCTATTTCACTGGAGGGACGAAAACGGGCCTTGCGCTCGCCAAGACGGTCGGAATGATTCCATTGCTCCTTGAGCTGGGGGGGAAGGATGCAGCAATTGTTCTTCCCGATGCGAAAATAGAGGAGACTGCAAAGGCAATAGTTTCAGGTGCATTTTCATATTCCGGCCAGAGGTGCACTGCCGTAAAGAGGGTGCTGATTTTGGAAGGCGATGAAACGGGAGAGAAAATAGTCCGGCGCGTCCTTGAGCTGGTCTCAAAGCTTAAAATCGGCTCTCCGGAAGAGGATTCCGACATCACTCCACTGATAGACGGAGTTTCAGCCAATTATGTCTGGGAACTGATTGAGGAGGCCCGGTCACTGGGAGCAGTCCCCTTGACCGAATTAAGGCGGGAGGGGTCGCTAATCCATCCGGCAGTATTCGACAGGGTCCCTTTGTCCTCCCGGCTCGCTTGGGAGGAGCCCTTCGGTCCCGTCCTTCCGATAATACGGGTGAAATCAGTGAAAGATGCGGTTGAAATCTCGAACAAGTCGGAATACGGCCTCCAGGCGTCCGTATTTACGGAGAATATTGACCTGGCCCTCGAAATAGCAAAGTCCCTTGAAGTCGGAACAGTCCAGATAAACGGCAAGCCGTCGAGGGGCCCGGACAATTTTCCGTTCGTCGGTGCCAAGTCGTCCGGAATCGGCACCCAAGGGATACGCTACAGCATTGAGAACCTGACGCGCGCCAAATCAACTGTTCTCAACCTCTCGAGGGGGAATTTTTAGGTGATTGACTTTTCCTGCAGGGAGCCGAACGTTGAGGATATACTGAGGTGCAGTTTCGCCCTCTCAAGGACGGAGTACAAAATACTCTCAATCCTCGCCTCCAATCCGAAAAGGAGTTTCGTTGCGTCAGAGCTCGCCCTCAAAATGTCTCTTGAGCGAACCGGGGCGCAAAAGGCGTTAAAGAGCCTCCTTGGAAAGGATCTGTGCCTCCGGAAAAAATGCAACCTTCCGGACGGAGGATACACTTTCTGCTATTCAGTGTCCAATCCGGCAAAAATACGCGCAATGGCGAAAAAATCAGTTTCAGAGTGGTCAAGAAAGGCTTTCAGGGAAATCTCCTCCTGGTAGGGGATCATTTTCCCGGGAGGGTGTAGCCAACCTCTTTCCTGTCGCAAAGGGCCTTTATTGCCTCGACATCCAATTCCCTCTCCTCTCTTATGTAGACGCCATCAGAAAGGGGATCGAATGCATAAGTTCTCTCAACCAGCCTCCCTTCATTGTCGAAGAAAATCCTCTTCTCAACTCCGCTCGGGCCGTATTTTGCGAACCGTCCGCCCTTGCCGCCTATTGCTGTTGTCTGGGAGAGTATCATTACCGGGCAGTTCGAGCCAATTGCGTTCCTGGCCTCGGGAGAAATTGCGAGCCGGCCCTTTGAATCCCAGTCGTCCGGATTTAGCGCCCTTTCAATAAGGGCCTGGTCGTATTCGTGCCTCGCTTCCACGGGAACAGTTGCCGTCAACGCATAGGAAAGCGCCCCGTCCGTTCTCATTCCCCCGTCAACCCTCACAATTTTTCTGACGGATTTTCCGCCTTCGCCCGCAAGATTGACAACTGAAAATCCCGTTGCCTCTCCCGAGTCTTTCAGGTAGAAATCGTAAAGGCGAGGCCGGGAATCTATTCCCGGATAGCTTTGTCTAGTCTCGTTCACAAGAGAGCCGATAGAGTTGTTGAGCCTTATCTGAATTGCAGAAATGCGGTTCCCTTTGACAGCTACAGCCCCGTCAAGTTTCGCGCTTATTTCCTGCAGATTGCCCGCAAGAGTTCCGACAGTGTCAAACGGGATGTCGCACTCGACTGCCGAATAGACTCCTCGGAGCCCTAGCGAATCTTCTCGGGAAGTGGCCTCTATTGCAGGTATCACAATTACCCCGTGAAGATTATGGTTCTCTCGTCCGCCTTGCCCTTTTTGGGCGGACAAATAGTCTTCAATAAGTGTGTTGACAAGCGCGGCCTCAACCTGCGGGAAATCGGTTGATTTTATCAGGGATTTTTCGGAAACTCCCCAATAAGAACGGGGCTTTGCCATCTTCCGTTCGAACCTTTTTTACCACTTTAAAATGCTTTTCATTTTTTTTAATAAAAACAAGTACAGTATTGTGACTGGAAAACTATTTAAGCGAACTTTCGCATCCCGCCCTTATGGGAACAAAGGGTGAACTGATTCTGGCAGTCCTTATAGGGACTTTGATATTGGTGTCTGTCGCGCAAACAGTCCAATTGGTTGACCTGTCAATAAGGGCGACTTCCGGCTCAATAACAATAAAGCCCGCAGGGGGCCTTGCCGAGAGAAAATCCTCCTCAAGCTATTCCGCTCCCGCTCCCTCTCCAACGGGCGGAGCAGTTGCAGGTCCGGGGTGTGGATAAAATGTCAAAGAAAGCGATTTTTTTCCTCCTGGGCCTTCTTGCGGCAGTAGTTCTCGTGAACTCCGTCCTTTCCGTCTATTCCCTCTCAACTCTTGACTCGAGGATTTCCGCGGCAATTGAGGAGAAGAAACCCGCATCAGTTGAACTGACGCTTTTCCTCCCCCGAAACTGCCCCGAATGCTCAGGCCTTGACGGTTTCCTGACTGCTCTAAGTTCGGACAAATCGCTCATAAATGTCACTAAAACTATCACAGTATATCTCGGCTCCGCCCAGGCAGCGGGCCTCCCGAGCGTTAAGAGGCTTCCGGCAATTGTGGCATCAGGGCAGGTTGCCAAATCCGAAAAAGTGTCCTCCCTCTTCTCAAGCCTTGGGTTCTCAACTGGCGAGAGTCAAATTGTCCTTGAGACTCCCCTTGCGCCGTTTTTCGACATTGCTTCCGGAAAAGCCCTCGGACTCGTGGGCGCAACTGCAATACTCGCCCCTAACGACTGCACAACTTGCGTCTCAGGACAAAAAATGCTCTCCGACCTTGAATTGGCCGGAATGTATTTCTCTTCGAAAGCCTCCCTCCCCTATGAGAGCGCGGAGGGCCAGGCGCTGATTGCAAGGAACGAGATAAAAGTCCTCCCTGCAGTCGTCCTCTCGGAAGACGCGGGATACTATTCAAAGACCCTCTCAGACATTCTCTCCCGGATGAATTCCGAAGGGAACTATGTGATTGAGGCAACCCAGCCGGTCTATTATGACATTGCGCTGAAAAGAAAAAGGGGCGAGGTTTCAATAACCTTCCTGAACGACTCGTCCTGCTCGACATGCTCAGACGTCACATACAATCTGGCAATTCTTGCTGGATACGGGCTTGTCCCTCAGAGCCAGGCCGTTCTTGACACCTCTTCTGACGCGGGCAAGGCGCTTGTCGCGAAATACAACATAACCAAGGTGCCGACATTCGTCCTTGAAGGGGACGGAACAATGTATGTGGGCCTAATCCGGGTGTGGCCCTCTGTAGGAACTTTTGAGACGGACGGAAACATGGTTTTCAGGAGCCCGGATATTATGGGTCCCTATGTTGACCTTGTGACCGGAAAAGTAGTCGTTCCAAAAGCCTGATTCGAGGACAGGGAAAAATGGTCGCATGCTTTGTTGCGCTCGGGGTGTTTTCAGTCCTGGGTTTATTTTCCCTGAAATACCGCCGGCTTGCCTGGGAGGCATTCGACTGCGTTTTCCGTCGCCTGACGTTTCGCCCCTGCGTCTCGAGGCTTGACGAGAGGATAAAGGCCAAAATTGTCGCAAAAATCCTCCCAAAGAGCCCCGGAATCGCCCGGTTCGTCTCTAGGAACTTCGAATTGCTTTCCTGGATTTTCGTGATAATCTCCGCAATAAGCCTTTTTTTCATTCTACAGGGCTTTTGGAATTTTTACCTGTTCGGGAACTGCAACGGCCCAGCGGGCGGTTTCTGCATTTACGAGGGGGTTGCCGATTCAATTGCCTGCGCGAACAACACGACAGTTGGCAATTAAGGAGGGCTTTCTTGCAAATTCCGTTCACTCGCCGGGGCTTGCGGTAGACTCTTTTGTTTCTTTCCGCTTCCCGAATCCAAGGACAAGCTTCTCTTTTCCTGCCTTCCCGAGAGCCTTTACCGCCCTCTCCCTTTTCATTGCAAGGGGCCTAGTCTCAAGAGTTTCAAGATAGACTAGGGCGACCGGCCCCCTTCCCCTAGTGTACTTTGCCCCTTTGCCCATCTGATGCTCGACAACCCTTCTTTCAATATTGTCAGTAGAGCCGACATAGAGCGTTCCGTCAGAGCACCTGAGGACATATACGTAAAACACCTTTCCGGAAGGGTCCATTGCCCCCGCCCCGACGGGCGGGTTTTTTAAAGAGCGCATACAATACCTCCGCCATGCCTGATGAAAAATTCACAGTCAAGCCGGTTCCAAATCAGATGAAAGCGTCCTCAGTTAGTTCTGACCAGATAGCTGACCTCTTCCACGCAGTCTCGGAACAGAATTCCCTAGTGGAAGATTTCCTCCGGGATTCTGAGGAGAAATTCGCCGAACTGACCCGCAGGATATCTTCGGTTGAAGAGAACACGAAAAATCCGGGGGCGGTTCTTGCGCAATACTCGTCCAGGGACACTTCAGTCGCCAACTCAATCTCTGAACTCCGAAACTCCCAAAAGGAGGACAAAGACAGCATATCCGCCCTTAGAAACGAGCTGAACAAGTGGGAGCACGAGATAAACGAGCGGTTCATAACTCTCGAAAAGCAGAGGGTTTCCGGGGGCGCATTCGCTCCGGGAATAGTCGAGGGACTGACTGAGCGGCTCTCAGAGATTGAAAGAAAGCTCCGGCTCCTCGATTCTGCGACAAGCTCACTTGAAAAGCTCTCCTCAGAAATATCCGCCAAGGCGGAAGCGGCATATTCCGGAGGGGCGTATTCGAAGAAGATTTCAGAACTTGAAATCCGGGTCGGGTCGTTCCCTGACGCAAACGAGCTAATGAGGCGCCTCCAGGCAATTGAGATGAGGGCGGCGGGTCTCGAGATATCAGTCAAGAAGATACATAAACAGATAATCCTCCTCGGGCCCCACGTAATAGAGTGAAGAAAATGGCAATAAAAGACGAAAGGTTCAGGAGAAAGCTCGATGTTTCCTTCTTCGTTCTCAGCAAGAAGTTCAAGGGATTGGACAGGAGCCGGCTTGAGGAGGAGACTGAAAAAGCGCTCGCGCTCTCAATCGGTCCTGACACCGACTCGAAAGTATCCTCAATGGATGATGAGGCCCTGATTCCGGTCCTAAACGATGCTGTTGAGATGGCGCGGAAGAACTATGTAATGACTCTTCCGAGAAAGAGGGGCAAGGCTCCCGCCTGAACCCGGCTTTCTTCCGATTCGGCACTAATAAAAAGAGCATTTTTGTCCTCTTTCCGACAGACAAAATGAATTCGCAGGAAAAATTTGAAATAGAGCTCCCCCTAATGCCCGGGGAGATAGATCCCAAAGCCAGAAAAAGGCATTCTCACGAGAGAACGCATCACCTTCGCTCGAAGGGGCATTCTGAACTTGCATCGTTTTCCGAACTTAAAGTCAGGCCGGAGATTTTGAACGCGCTCCTGAGCCTGGGCTTCGACAAGCCTTTTCCAATACAGGCCAAGGGAATACTTCCGGCAATTGAGGGAAACGATCTCATTGCCCAGGCCCAAACGGGGACTGGAAAGACTCTTGTCTTTGGAATATCGATTCTAGAGCAATTCTCAGGCGAGGACGGAATCTTTGCCCTCGTGATTGTCCCGACAAGGGAACTCGCAGTCCAGGTCTCTGAGGAGATAGTGAAATTTTCGACAAACCCCCCAAGAGTCGTTCCGGTATACGGAGGGGTGTCAATTGAGCACCAGATAGACCGGCTCAGGAGGGCGACAGTTGTTGTCGGAACGCCAGGGAGGATACTCGACCACATTTCTAGGGGGACAATAGATTTCTCAAGAGTCCGGGTCCTTGTCCTAGACGAGGTTGACCGGATGCTTGACATGGGCTTCATTGAGGATATTGAGCAGATAGTCTCAAGGCTCCCGAGGGAGAGGCAGACAATGTTCTTCTCAGCGACAATCCCTGACAGGATAAAGAGGCTCTCTGAGAGGTTCCTCCGGAGGGAAAAAGTCGAGGTCTCTGCGGGCGGGGCTCCTGCCGCGGAAAAAATCGCCCAGTTCTATTCGGACACCGAGGAATACCACAAGCCGGCCCAGCTCCTGAAAATACTGACAACCCGGAAAACTCCGGGATTGACAATAATATTCACCCGGACTAAAATAAAGGCGCACCTTGTCGGAAGCTTCCTGAAGAAGAACGGGATAGTTTCCGAGAGCACGCACGGCGATCTTTCCCAGTCAAAGAGGGAGCGCGTGATGTCCTCCTTCAAGGAAGGGGAGCTCTCGGTCCTCGTTGCAACGGACGTTGCCGCAAGGGGCCTAGATATTGAGGGAGTCTCAAGAGTAATTAACTATGATTTCCCGGATGACCTTGACACGTATATCCACAGGATTGGAAGAACTGCCAGGGCGGGAGCGGAGGGCGAGGCAATAACCTTCATTGTAAAGGACAACCACCTGGCCTTTAGGAAATTGATGAACGTTCTCGACGGAAAAATTGCAAAGCTCGAGATTCCGGTTCTTCCTGGAGAGGAAAAGCGCCTGGGGCGTTTTGAGGGCGAAAGACCACGCGGAAGGTTCGGATATTCAAGGGGAGGCTCTGGAGGAAGGGGGCCTCCGAGGAGAGGCGGCGGAGGAAGGTCGGGGAACAGATGGCAAGGACAAGGGGAAAGGAAAACGGAAGAGCCGAGATCAAGGCGCTTTCCAAGACAAGAGCTTACGCAGTAGAGGTGCGGAGCCTCTCGAAGAAATTCAAGGGGCGCTCTGTCCTCAATTCCGTGAGCCTTGCAGTCGAGGAAGGGGAGATTTTCGGGCTTTTAGGTCCTAACGGCGCGGGAAAGACTACAATAGTCAATTGCATTTGCGGCCTTGTTTCCCCGGATTCCGGGGACTGCCTGATTTTCGGAAAATCGACTAGCTCCTTTGGAAAGAGGGTTTTTGAAGAGATGAATTTCGTTTCCGGGAATTCCGCGTTCCACAGGAAGGAGACTCCAAGGGACATCTTGTCTTTCTATTCGGGAGTCTATGAAAATCCGGAAGATACCGGCAAGTTGGTCGAACTCTTCGGAATAGCCCCATTTATTGACAGGGAATTCGGAAGCCTCTCAACCGGCCAGAAGTCAAGGGTTCTCCTTGCAAAGGCCCTGATTAACAGGCCAAAACTCTTGATTCTGGACGAACCTACTCTCGGCCTCGACCCGGACATCTCAAAGACTGTTCGGGAAATGATACGCAAAGTCTCATCAGAGGGGACAACAGTTCTCCTGACAAGCCATTATATGAATGAGGTAGAAGAGCTTTGCCGGAGAATTGCGTTCGTCTCCAAAGGGAGGATTCTTGACATCGGGTCAGTCGCCCGTCTGAAAAAATCCCGGCTCGGGAAGAAGGCAACTTTTAGGTTCGTCCTCTCAAAGGGCTCGACGGCCGGCCAGGAGGCTGGACTGAAAAATCTCAAGAGGCAGGGGTTTTCATTTTCAAACGGGGTTGTCTCAAAGAAGGGCTTTCCGGGAGATGCGCTCGAAATACTCTCCCAAATAAAAAAGTCCGGGCTCTCCTTTGACGAGTTCGACCTCTCTAAACCCAACCTCGAGGACTATTTCCTTGAGATGGCGCGCGTCAGCGATGAGGAGGCTCCCTGAAAATGGGCTCTTTATCAAGAATCTCCTCGACAATCAAGAGGTTCTTCAGAATACTCTTCAGGTCGAACTCAAGGAAGGTCGAATTAATCTATGACCCAATAGTCCTCCTGATAACCTGGGGATTCTTCTTCATAACCTTCAGGGACTCTCCGATTGCGGCCGTGTTCTTCTCCTCAAGCATTCTTTGGCACCTCTCGTACTCCTTCCAGAGCACGTTCAACCTGATGACTTTGGAGGATGTCTGGAACGACTGCTTCAAGGAGTCAATAATAATTCCTGTGACTTTTCTCGAATACTTGGCCTCAAAGGCAATAGCGTCCCTCATCAGGAACCTGATAAAAGTTGTTGCAATGATTGCCCTCGCGACAGTCTTTTTCGGATATTCGGTTTTCCTGGATAATCCGATCGAATATTCCCTGATATTGGCCGAACTCTTCCTCCTTGCAACCGCAGTCGCCCTCGCAATTGACTCGATAATACTCGTCGCCGGAAGGGAGGCCCAGACCCTTGCATGGTCCGCGAACAGCCTGATAATACTCTTCGCATGCCCCTATTATCCCCTTGAAATACTTCCCCGATTCCTCCAGCCAATTGCCGAATTCTCCCCCTATTTCGCCCCGTTCCAGCAAATGAAAGGGCTTGTTTTGGGGGCTGGCGCCGGATTTTCCTTTTGGAACCTCGTCCCAATAGCGGCCTATCTGGGAATATCTGCGCTCCTCTTCTCCCTTGCAATATCGAAATCCAGGAACGACGGGACTCTTGCAAGGTTTTGAGCTGCCAACCTTTTGGGCAATATTGGCTAGAGCTTCATTCCGGCTGAGAAAAGGGCTTCGTTATTTTCCCCAATTATTCCCGCAAGCTCTTCTCCCGAAAAGGCTCGTATTTTGCCCTCAGAGGACTTTTCCAGGAATTCTCTCGCTTCCCTTGTTAGCCCTAGCCAATAGACAATTGCCCCGGAGCCAAATAGCCCGGTGTAGAAAGTCAATTGGCTCCTGAAATCCTCCTTCGCTTCCGAGAATGTGCCGAAAGTCGCCTTGCTCTCGAACCATTTGCACTCGTTTTCCGCCCCGGGAATCTTCTCGAGGCCCTCGAACAAAAAGTCGGGAGTCTTGCCCCCCTTCTCCTGCTCTTTTTCCGTCTTGAATTTAGTTATCCCGATTTTCGCAAGGAACTTGGCGGAGAACTCCTCCCCCAATTCCCCCTTTCTCTTCATGTATGAGAGCGCCCGCGGGGAATGGAGCCAGTCGGTCCTTGTCGCTTCCCACATCTCCCTATAGACCCTCGCCTCCTTGGATTCTTTTCTCGCTTTCTCAGGGGCTCTTTCGCTCGATGCGGCGGAAGCGAGTATTCTCTGGAAATCCTTCCTCGTAAAGCCAATGTCTTGCCTCAGATGGTATGCAACAGCAATCGGGAAGACCCCGTATTCGGAGGCTAGTTCCGAGAAGCTTTTCCCTCCCAGCCAGTCTTTCCGTATCCGGATATAGTTGTTCCGTATCCTGAAAGAGTATTTTTTCGCCTTTTTTATCCCCTTTTGGATTAGGAGGGCGGAGAGGGATGAATTGGAAAAACCCCTTCCGGAAAGCTTTTCAAAGTCTTCAGGGGAATTCAAGAGTTCCTCGACTGCCCTGATTTCCTCCTCCGATTGCTCCCTTTTTGGAGTCCAATCTTCCCTAGACTCTGATAAGCTCGTGCTTTACCTCACCGTTTTCCATCAGTTCAATAATTGCGGCATATCCGTCGCAGAGAGCGCCCGGGTTGACTATTGTCGTCTTTCCTATTTTGTCGACTCCCCTGGCCTCGTGTATGTGGCCGCAGATCACGAGGTTTGGCTGTTCTGTTTCAATGACGTCCCTAAGGAACTCGCTTCCGACATGGCTTCCCGAGAATATCACGTCAACCTTGGTGTTTGCGGGGGGGACGTGGGAGACCAGGACCTTTTTTTCGCAGTTTTTCATTTCAGAGAGCGTGTAATTGACTGCCTCGTAATTGAAAACGGGAACTCCGCCAATGCTGACTGCTGATGGGCCTGAGAACCCGACGAACCCTACGTTCTTGTGGACAACTCCCTTGTTATGTATGTCCAAATCCTTCGATCTCAGGAATTTCCCGACTTCCCTGATGTCCTCATTCCCGGAAATAGCGAGAACGGGTCTCTTTGCCTTTTCAAGAGTCTCGAAAATGTCGTGGGCCGCTTTCAGGGGCCCAAAACTCGTAATGTCTCCCGCGACAATTATCATGTCCGGGTTCCGCTCGTCGACAACATCAAGGAGAGCTTTCGCCTTGTAGAGCTCGTTATGTATATCCGAGACTGCAAGTATTCTCATTGCTGTTTTTTGGGGCATTTTTGTTTCCTTTTATACTTGTGCCTTTCCCTATAAATACTTTTTACTATTTGAAAGTGAGTTAAATTCCTCTTCTGAACCCAGAGAGCCCCGGGCAATTGTGGCTCTCGGGGAGCCTGTGGGTTTGGCAGTGGAATTGGCCGCAGAACTTGCATCTGAACGGAAGCGTTTCCATTTTCCCGCAGAAATCGCAGTTGCCCGAGAATTTCGCGTTTCCAGGTTTCCCTTTGGAATTTCCTTTGCCGGAAATCCCCTTTTCAAAGAACCACTTTTCGGATTGTTTGCCCCTTTTCCCTAGGAAGGCGAAATAGAAAAAGAGGAAAAGTGCAAGAGCCCCTGCCCCCAAGACGAGGAAATAGCCGGCGTCCATTCCACCAGCGAAAATAGTCAAGCTTTAAAATATGCTCCGGTTAAATCACGAAATCACATGGAAAAAAAGGAAAATTCGTCCGCAGGTTCCGCAGGGTTCTTCAAGGATTTCATTCCCTATTCGCTCGGGATTTTCGCAATTGCAGTCGCCCTCCTCTTCATTCTTCCGAAATGGGCTCCCGCCCCCTCCTCAATAGAGTTCGCCGATACAAAAGTCGTCCAGGCTGCCCAAGGGCAGACAATTGTCGAAATGACGCTCTCTTGGAGCGCGCCCCATACAGGGAACTGCTACCTTGCGAACGATGTCAGGCCCGCCGGAGCTCCCAAAGGAGAACCCGAGACCGGCGAATGGAGCGCGAATCACCTGATAAGATACAACCTCAGGAACGGCCAGGCTCTTGTCGAATACTGGATAAATGTGGAAGTTCTCGAGGCGAGAAAAAGCACAAGAACTTTCAACTACATTATCGAAAATCCGCCCCAGGGAACAACCGCCCTTGACGTCTATTCTGAACTGAAATGCGACGACACTTCCCTCGGGACCGCGAAGAGGACAATAGAGTATTCTGCTCCGAACTGATAAGGGAAATGAACGGAAAACTTGTCGCATTTGCCTCGCTGGCAGTCGCCCTCCTCGTGGTTTTACCCTCCTTTTCAGCTCCCGAGGCTCCGGCAATCTCGTCTTATCTTGTTGACCGGGCGGGAATATTCGATTCTGAGACTTCCGGGAATTTCGAGACAGCTCTCCGGGCGCTTGAAAAGGAGACTGCAGGAGTCCAGTTCGTTGTTTTCATTGACAGGAAAATGCCTAAAGGGACTTCTGTCGAGGAGTATTCCCTCTCAATTGCCGAAAAAAACAGGATTGGAAAGGCGGGAAAGGACAATGGTATTCTCCTCTATGTTGCAATAGAGGACAGGGAGTATCGCTGGGAAGTCGGCTACGGCGTCGAGTCAACCCTTTCCGCGCCCCTTCTTGGAAGGGTCTCTAGGGACTATCTTCTTCCCGACTTTAAGGAGGGGAACTATGCCCTCGGAATCCTCAAGGCAACGGATGCTGTCGGGAAAATTCTCCTGAATTCGACAGACCCAGACATTGTCCGGATGAAGGAGGAGGCAAAGGCCGACCTTGGCTGGGATCCTATTGACACCGCAATAATTGTTGTTTTCCTCCTTGTTGTCGGAGGTATGTTTCTTTCATTTGTTTTCTCGGCAATTGCGCTTGCGAGGGATGCGGAAAACGAAAAAGGCCCGAAAGGCAAGAGGAAATATCTCAACGCCGCCTCCCTGATTTTCCTTCCCTCATATGGCTCTTGGGGAGGAAAAGGCGGTTTTGGAGGCGGAGGAGGAGGGGGACTGGGAGGCTTTTCCGGAGGCGGAGGGTCGTTTGGCGGCGGAGGCTTTTCCGGAAAATGGTGAATGGAACTACCGGAAAAGCCGACAGAGGAGGCCGAGCCAAGAGGCGAGGTCCCGAGCAGGGATCTTTCGGCAAGGGAGTTTTCCGGAAAATGGTGAATGGAACTACCGGAAAAGCCGACAGAGGAGGCCGAGCCAAGAGGCGAGGTCCCGAGCAGGGATCTTTCGGCAAGGGAGTTTTCCGGAAAATGGTGAGTTGGAAAGAACCCGACGTCTGGAATTCAAGAGATCTAGATTTCTAGAGGATTCTCCCTTAAAACGCCCCCCTTTCCTTGCGAAAACTTAAAAGCACTTGGTGAAGTGACTGCCCCATGAAAATGAACCAGTTCGAACCGCTAGGTTGCCCGCGATGCTCAGGCCTATTCAAGGCAGTTATGAGGAAAATGAGGCATCCGTCCGGAGCAATCCTTGATGTATGCGACAAGTGCGGGGGAATGTGGCTTGACGGGCCTGAAGTGAAGCAGCTCTACAAGTTCTCAGTGAGGGAAGAGATAAAGAACTCCCTTGTCCTAAAGCCTGCGTCAAAGCCGACGAAAAAGAAAAAGTGAGAGTTGAAGCGAAATGGCGAAGAAAACCGAAACCAAAAAGTCTGGGCTATCGACCGGAAAAATAGTGCTGTTCTCAATTCTGGGGCTAGTACTATTGACTGCCTTCTGGATTGGCGGGACATACAATTCCCTCGTTACCCTTGAGGAAGGGGTGTCTAACAAATGGGCGCAGGTGGAAACCCAGTACCAAAGAAGGGTTGATTTGATTCCGAACCTTGTCGCAACTGTAAAGGGCGCGGCAGCCTTTGAATCTGGGACTCTTGAGGAACTGACACGGCTTCGGAGCCAGTGGCAGACTGCGGGGTCAATTGACGCAAAGGTTCAGACTGCGAACCAGATAGAATCAGCAATCTCAAAGCTCCTCGTCATTTCGGAGAACTATCCCCAGTTGACTGCAACCCAGAATTTCCAGGCTCTCCAAGACGAGCTTGCGAACACTGAGAACAAGGTTGCTGTTGAAAGGGGACGGTTCAACGATGCGGTCCGGGGCTATAACACAAAGGTCCGGATGTTTCCGACCAATTTCATTGCGGGAATGTTCGGGTTTGCCCAGAAGACGTATTTTGAGTCTGCAGAAGGGTCTGAAAACGCTCCGACAGTCAATTTCGGCTAGAAGCGGATTATGGGACGCCTGATACTTGTCCCTATTTTCCACTCTCCCTCTGAGAAAACCGTTCGTTCAAGGAGAGCTGTCAAAGGGGCAGGGCTCTCCGCCCTTTCCTCCGAATATTTCAGGGAACTGGGCGAATATCTCGAATCAGCCGGGCAAATTTCAAAGGTTTATTGCGACTCTTACTTGGACTTTTCCGAACTCGGAGAGGCAACCCAGAGAAGGGAGCGAACATCTTTTTTCAGGGAAAGCGAGGGAGCTCCCGCGAACAGTCTGATACTTTCCTTGGAGAAAAACGGTGCAGAATTCATTCCAACCGAAGACCCCTCTGCCTTTTTCGACTATTCTGAGCTTGCGTCTTCTGGAAATCCCGACTCCTCCCTTCTTTCAGACGCCCTCTACTATAGGGATTTAGGAATAATTGAGCGGGTTGGCAGGACTCTTGGGGAAAAGGAGACGGGCGTTCTCTTAATTGGGGCAATCCACAAAATCCGCGCGCCTCTTACAGACAAGTTCCCCGGAATTTCTATTGTCAAGCTTCCGTTCTCGAGGGAATATGTCAGAAAATCTGCTGAATACACCGGTTTCCTTCCGGAAGGCTACTGATTCAGGAAATTTCTTTCGTTCTCTTCAATTGCCTTGACCAGGTCGCCTTGCGAAATCCCCCGAATCTCGGAGATTTTCCCAATTGTCAGGGAAATGTTTGCGGGCTCGTTCTCTTCAATTGGAATTGGCCCAAGGGAGGGGGCGTCCGATTCTAGGAGCAGTCTTTCAATAGGAAGAGCTTTCACCAATTCCTGCTTTTGCGGGCTCCGGACAATTGAAGGGGGAATTGAGAAGAATAGATTCTTGTTCTTTTTGATTGCTTCACTTGCATAGAAAGGCCTCCCGTCAAATGCATGCATCAGAATTTTCCCGGGAAATCCGGATTTTTCGAGTTCTGCCAAGGCATATTTCCCGGCGCTTCTAGAGTGTATTGTCAGGGGCAGGCCCAATTCCTCTGCAAGGGAAATTCCCGCCTGAAAAACTATTCTCTGTTTTTCCTTTTCAGAATCGTCCGCTTTTAGGAAATCAAGGCCAATTTCCCCAATTCCGGCAATTTTCCCCTTGTTTTGCCTTATCAAATCAAGCCGGGCCTCAAAGTTTCCGACTTCCTTTGGGTTGTTCGCGTCAAGCCCGATTGTAACAAGGATTTCGGGGAATTTCTCCGCAAGCCGGAAGCTTTTTTCAACTGACTCTTCCGAGAGAGCGGATGTCACGAAACGTCCTATTCCCGCCTTCTTCGCCCTCTCAAGCTTATCCTCAAGGTCGGTTAAGAGGTCAAGATGGCAGTGGAAATCAGTCAGCACAGGAGGAACGTTTCCCGGCAAGAATTATATACTTTGACCCTTTTCCGGAGAGCCAATGCCTGATGAAGAAAGGGAAGCGACAGTCTATAACCTCATTTCAAAATTGAGGGCATCTCCCGTCCCCAAGGCAGAACTGGAAAAGACGGGTTTCGAGGATTGGAGCCCGGCTGAAACAGGTCAACTTCTTTCCTCCCTCCTCTCAGCTGAAATGGTTGTTGAGGATGACAAGGGGAACCTCTCCCCCGGGAAAAAAGGGCTTTTCTTCTTCAAGCGAGTGAGAAGGAAACGGCAGGGTTTTGTTTAATTTTGTCCGAATTTTTTTGAGTAAGTGGTTATTTGTTCCAAAAAAAGGCAATAATAAAATAGCCACTATTTTTGCTCTTTTTTTCGGCTATTTTTCAAAACCCGTATAAAGGAAAAGTGTGTATTTACTGATAGGTGACAAAAATGGTAATGGGCGCTATTCAGAAAAGACTTCAGATGGCGAAAACCGGATGCAAGATGTAATGAGCCATTACATGATGTCGGGACCAGGAGAATATCAGAGCATAAAACACCGGCTATCTGATTTGAAACAGATTGCATAAGGTAGTTTTGAGGCGGGGGCTAAAACCCCCCCTCTATTTGTTTCTATTACTGAATAGCTCTTGCATTTGGTGCCTCTTTCGAGTTTGCCCGTTCTCCATTTCCCACTAGCTTCAGCCCGGTGCAGACTCCAGACTTCGCAACCAGTCTACTTTCTGGCTGCTTCAACCCTCTCGGCAAAGAACCGTGCCAACCCTTCCGCTCCCTCCGCCTTCACCCCGTCAATATGGGAGAGGTTTGAGGACGCCCCGGTGACTGTCGTTACCCAGACATCATAGAGCCCGAATGGAACATCGAAATAGTCCTGGTCAACATAGACTGTCTGGATGTTCCGGTAGGGAATAACAATCTCGCTCCAGCCGAAAACCCCCTTTCTGACAGATAGGCAGGACGGGTTCTCATCATACCAGTATTTTCTATAATATTCCCGTTCATAGAGGAATTTCAGGAGCATCCCGAAGAGAATTCCCCCAAGAACCAAAATAGAGGGAAGGAGGGCCTTCCAGTTCCCTGAAAGTATTCCGGAAAGGATTGCATAGAAAACTAGCGCTTTTCCGAGAAAGACCGGGACAAAAAAGGCGGAAAGCGTTTTCTTAACAGGCTTAATCCCCGCCAAGTCGACTTTTGAACGGAGAGTTTCCCTGCCTTGCTTTTGGCTAACGCCCATTCTCAAAATCACCGCTTCCCTGAATTTCAGGGCATCCGCCAGATTCAATGAAGGAATCCGCTCAAGCGCGCTCTCTATTGGAGTCGCATGTTCCCCGTGCTTGTCGGAATAGACTTCCTTTGACCCCGTCTCCAAGGAAACCGAGACAATCCCGAAAAAGCTTTGCGCCGTTCCGCAGTTTATCCGGACATCCTGTATTTTCTCGTATTTTATTGTCTTTGATTGGCGCGTGATAAAGTCCCTGCAAATCACAACCCCTTCCCCGGTCAATTGGTAGGAAAGAGAGATGCGCTCAATCAGGGCTCCGATTGCGGAGAGGGCGAGGAAGAACGCGGTAATTGCAAGCCAGCCACCGAAAGCAAGCGCGATTATCAAGCCCTTCTCCTCAATTTGAGGAATGTTCCAGACAATTGCGGAACCAATCCCGGCAAGCAGAAGGAGCCAAAGCGAGAAATAGCCAGTCCCTATGAGGTTGTCCATAAGGAACCTGTGCGCGAACAGGCGCTTTTCCCCGGGAAGAGGCGTCTTCTCCTCCGCAATTTTCGCTGAAGAAATCCCCTTGCCCTTTGTTGACAAAAAGCTCCTCGTCTTCTCCTTGACAATTCGCTCGATTTCCAAGGAATCCTCGCGCGATAGAAGAGCGAGCCTTGTAGAGAGCGCGGATTCAAAGGACATTGACTTTACTGAAACTGTCGCGAGGGATAAGAGGCGCTCGATAATCCCTTCAGTTTTCTCGACATCCTGGATGTTTCCGTAAAAGACAAAGCTCTCCTTTGGGGTGAGCCATCCCGTCCTAACCTTTATCCCGTCAGCCATTACCGAATAGCTTATTGAATCTACCTCTAGCTTCACAAAGAATGCGGCAACGAGGAGTATTCCCAAGCCAATTGGCAGGAGTATTGCCGGATACCTGAAAATTACAGAGACATTAAAGACAAGATAGATTACAAGGACTAGCCACTGGAGGGCTGTTCCCAAGAGTTTCGCGGCATATGCCCTGCCTCCTGCCGGCTTGAAGACCTGTTCCGCAAGTTCCGGAACCTGAGCTTTTGCAATCGCGGTCTTTTCAGAGACAATGCTTCCCTTGAGGACTTTTCTCAGGTTCTCCATTGCCCCGAGGGATAGCCCGTCAATATGGGACAGGTTGCCCGAAGTCTGGCTAGCTGAGGAGAAATGGAGGTCATAAATCCCGAAAATCCTGTCAAGAAGGTCTTGGTCGGAATAAATGTCGGAAATTTTCTCAAGGGGAATTGAGGCCGAGTTCGGGAAGAAGACGCCCTTCTTCACTTTGAGCGATTTTCCCTCAATTGAATAATAGTACCTGTTGTAATATTCGTTCGACCAGTACCAGAGGAATGCGAGTCCGCCTATCCCAATTGCAGGGCCTAGGAGGCCAACCGCGAGGCCGAGAAAGCCGAGGCCGAAAGACGCGAGGACGGCTCCTCCGCCAATTCCAGCTCCCATTAGCCAGAGGGAAAGAAAGCCAACAATAGGGACTCTTTCCAGGAATTTTTTCCAGATTTTCTTCCGGTCAAGCGGAAATTCCCTCTGAAGCTCCCTTTCGACAAGAGTTGCCATTTTACTCGGCCCTCCCCTTGTGCTTTTCGGAAAGAGCGAGTATTGTTCCCTTGAGCTTTTCCGCTTCCGCAAGCGGAATGAACGGAACTGATGTCGAGGTCGCGGGAGTGGAAATGAGAATTGTTCCGGTCCCTGAAATTCTCTCGAAAAATCCCTGGTTGAGGGAGACGTCCTGGACGTTCTCATAGGGAATGAGCGTATAGCCGGGGCCAATTGTCCCCTGTTTTGTGAAAATGAATTCCTTCTCAAGGGAGAACCTGAAATTCTTCCTAAAGTTAATTGCCTCAACGAGCCCGATTATTGCAAAAGTCAGGAAAACGAATCCAAGAATCAGGCCCCCTGTTGCAAATGAACTTGTCATGTCAAGGTCCCCTCCGGAGAAAACGAACGAGAGGAAAAGGACAACTGCCGCAAGAAACGCCCCTATCATCAGGACGAACATTACCCCGAAGAGGAGAAAGCCTGTCCGGAGGAAGGTGATTATTCTTCCGGGAATCACGAGAGTGTTTGAGGATTCCTTTTCAAGAATTGTCCGCCCCATTGGGAACGGGGTTTCAGTTTAGCTTTTTAATACCTTGCGCGCAAATCTTTCGCTATTCCTACCGGGCTAGAGGAATTTCTGTTTCAACTTGCCGCGCAATTGGGCCGAGAATAACCTTTATATTCCTGAGACAAGAGGGGTATATGGATGCCAGCGTGCAAACTTTACGAAAGTTTGACCAAAAAAGGGATTTTGGCAAATCCCTAAAAGAAGAAAGCCAGCGTGATTGAGCCAAGAATAAAAGATATTTAAGGCGAAATCGGGCTGGCTTTCGCTGATACGAAGAAGAACAGAAAGCCAGCGTGATTGAGTCCTTCAAGTATAGGGACGAAATCAGGCTGGCGTCTGACTAAAGCGTGCCATAATATTCACGCCAGCGTGACAGAACGGCCATGTACCTGACTGCAGATCAGAGTAACCCAGTTCAACTCTGGGCGCTGGCTCCACTACCTTCCCCTAAAATCATTTCTTTCTCTGGGAAAAGCCCCCCGAGTTCAGCCAACCAGGTATTCGGGAGGTTTCGGATGGGAGAGGAGCTCAAGGGAAGAGACGTCCTTTCCGTACGCTCCCGCCTGGGAAACGACCAAAAGATCCCCAATCCGAGCCCTCGGAATCCGGACATCCCTTGCAAGCTTGTCCTCCGTAAAGCACAGAGGGCCTCCGATGTCAACAACCTCGTCATAGACTTCCGGTTGATCCTCGACAATGTCCGGGCGGTTCCTCGGCAATATGTGAACCGGCTGGTTGACCCCGCTTGCGCTTGGGAGGCGCAGATGGTTGACCCCTCCTCCGGCAACAATGTGCTTTTTCCCCTTGGATTCCTTTATGTCAAGAATTTCCGTAACATAATTCCCCGATTCCCCGACAACATAGCGCCCTAGCTCTAGAATCATCTCCCGATCAGAGAAGCCCCCTTTTCTTATCCGCTCGTCCAAGCCTTGGAAATAGTCTTCCGCCCTGAATTGAGTCCCTTCCCCTGAATAGTCTATCCCAAAGCCCCCTCCGAAATCAACTATTTCCGGCCTCTTTCCGGTTTCCTTCTCAATCCTTTTCATAAGGCCGAACACATAGTCCGCATATTCGAGCAGGCTCTCGGAATTCAGCACTCCTGATGCCGCAAAAACATGAAATCCCCGGACATTAATGTTGCCGTTCTGCCCGATTTTTGCAAGAGCCTCGGCCAATTTCTTCTCCTCAACGCCCATTTTCGTAGACTCTCCCGCCATGTGCGTTATTGCCTCGTCAATGTAAAAGTCGGTGTTTATCCTGACAAGAGCGTCAACGGAAGGCTTGCCCATTTCCTGCGCAATCTGGGAGAGCCTCCTCGCTTCGACTGGGGACTCCATGTTGAAGAGGCGGATTCCCGCTTCAGCGGCCCGTCTGAGTTCGTATGGAGTTTTCCCGGGGCCAGTGTATATTATCCCGCTTGCGGGCGCAACTTCCAAGGCCTTTTCCAATTCTCCGACTGACGCAATCTCTATTCCGTCCGCTTTTCCGGAAGACGAAATGAGCCGCATTATGTCTGGGTTGGAATTGGCTTTCATTGCATAGTAGAATTTGACGTTCTTCGGCCTTCTCCCAAGTATTTCGAGCTTTTCTCGTATGTCCCCAGCATCGTAAAAGTAAAAGCAGGGGTTTTCCGAAAAAGCCTCTCCCTCAGCTATTTTTCTTATTCTTTCTTCGACAGTCCGTTTCATTTCTCAATTCCTTCCAAGATTTTCAAGATGGCGCACTACTTTTCTAGTTCCTTCAAGGAACTTTTCAGGCTCAATTGACATTGTTGTCCGATACCACAAGTCCCCTCCCGGCGAGCCGTATATGCTCCCAGGAGACACGAGGATGTTTTCGCCTTCGAGTATGCTGACAAATAGCTCGTGGTCGCTTTGAATGCCCCTTGCGCCCCCTTTCGCTTTTGCATATATCACGTTTCCAGCTTGCGGAACAACGAATTTTTCTATTGCGGGGCTTGCGCTGAGAATCTCAAGGGCGCCCTTCACGCCCTCCCCGACTTTTCTTTGGTATCTGGTGAGTTCGGCGGAATACCTTTCCAAATCCCCTTGGGACAGTCCAGGATAGCTCCCTCCTTTTCCCAAGGCGTTCCGGAGTCGCATGTCCGCTATTGCAAGCCTCTCCGTTATTGTGGAGTTGGAATAATCCGAGACTTCTCCCGCTTCCGTCAGTTCCGCATTCAGAGCAGGGTCGAGGCACACGCTCCAGCCGAGCCGCAGGTCGTTTAGCTGGGGCCTGTCTTTGCTAAAGCCCTTCAGCTTCACTAGCAACGGATAGTTTCCGCTTGCCTTGAAGGATTCCACCGTCCTCTCTGCGAGCGGAGATTCTTCGAATATCTGGTCAACTGCGAGAACCGCTCCCCCTCTTTTCGCAATCCCGGCAATTTCCTCCAAATCCTCCCTTGGAAGATATCTGCAGGCGGGATTTCCGGGAGTCACTAGGAAAATGCACGCAACATCTTTTCCCGAGAGGGTAGCGATTTCTTCAGGGGACGGCTGAAAGCCCCGCTCAAAGGAAGTTTCAAGAGGAATATGCTCTAGGCCGTTGTATTTCAGGGACTTTATTATTTCCGGATAAGTCGGAGTCGGGACAATCATTTTTGACCTCCCGTCAGTTCGCGCCCTTCTTGAGAGCACCCTGAAAAGGTTGTCGAATGTCCCGGAACACCCTCCGCTGTTAACGACAACGCTCTCGGGGCCAAGTGGGACGCCCTCGAGCGCGGATTCCCTCTCAGCTATCAGTTGCCGGAGCTCCTTTTTCCCTCCTGGATAGGAATATCCGAGTTCAGGCCCCCTTTCCGCGGCTATTTCAGCGAGTTCGTCTTTGTATGCGCTAAAAAGGGGGAACGCTCCCTTGTCAAGGTTAGCGCCGTCAAGAAGAAGCGCTCCGCGCTCAAGCCCCCTGTCGAAATACCAGGTCATGTCCTTTTCGGGCATTTCATTTTCTTCTCCTTGTCATTTGAAATAATCGGCAAGCTTCTCATCGCGCCTTACGTCAAGGGTTGCGCAATGTATTGCGTCCCCAAAGACTTCGCAGTGCCTGAATTGAATGGGTATTACCTCTACCCCCGCCTTGTAGAGGGCTTCAGCAGTCCTCTTTGCGCTGTCCCTTATTACGAATACGTTCGGCGCTATTGTCAGCCCGTTTATGTCCATTCCTTGGGAGGATGCCATCTGCAGGTGGTTTGGGGGATAATTGAATTCCCTCGGAGGGTCTTTTATCGGGATTCTCTCCCATTTCTGGAGGGGCTCCGGAAGGCGGTCGTATTTTTCCCTCATATAATGGTCGTGCACAAGCATTCTTCCCGGCGCAATCGGGTTTATCTGCCAGTCAATATGGCTGTCAGTCAGCCTTATCGGATGGACGCGATAGTCCGGCCCGAGAGCCCTCTGAAGCCAGGCGGCGCCCTGCATGTGGTTTTTCGTCCCGACGTTCATTACAATGTCTCTCCCGAATTTCATGCAGTTTGCGGCATCGAACGCAATCTCGTATTTCGGGTCTATTTCCCTTGGAGAATATACCGGCTCCCCGAAAGTCTCCTCCCAGAAAGAAAGGTCGGTGGAATCAAGAGTCATTATTGGCCGGGGAGCGGAAATCCAATTCGCTCCGCTCCTGAAATAGTCCCCGAATATTTCCTTGAAAAGCGTGTCTTCAAAAACCCTTTTCGGGTTCGTGCATGGAGTCTCAATTATGGTGTCCCCGACGCACATGAACATGTCCCGGGGGGAATCGCAGGCGTTCATTGTTGTTTCCAGATAGGGTGTCCTCACCTTTTTCTTGGCAGTCAGGGTTGCGGGGCGCCTGACAGTTATTCCTCTCCCCTCAAGTACCTTCTGAAGGCCGTTCAAGTCATCCTGGCGCTCGGCTATTATTTGCTCGGCAATCTCATATTGGCCTTTTTTGTCCCTGAAATCGCCCTCCCAATTCTGGTACATGAACCTGAAAAGGGGGTCAATGTCATCGTGGTTGAAGTTTATCGCGTTCCCGACAATCACTTCCTGCAGGGGAGCCCACTCAGTGAAGACATTCACCTTGCACTCTTCGCCGGCTCCTCTCGCAGTCCCCATTTGCGCACATTTTAGGGGACTTTCCTTTTTAACTATTACCTATTTTAAAGGGGTTAATTTTTGCCCTTTTCCAGCCCATGAACAATGACCGCATCAGTAGTTATCCCCTTGCCTTCTCGCTCCGGATAGAAGAAAGCGCGTTCGAACCTTTTGAAACTGACCTTAATTCCTGCGCCCAAATAAGGGTCGTTTAGGAAATATCCTTTGGAGTCAAAGCCGGTTATCAGGGTAAAGTGCCCCTTGTATTCGGAGGACTCGCCGGTCAGTTCGTTTCTGTTGACTGTTGCTATCACTAGAGCCCCTTTCTTCAGGAATCCGCAAATAGCCTCCCTTCCGAGACCTGAGACTTTCCGTATTTTCCCCGACTTTTCCCCTTCCTCTATTGCGCTGTCGTATGACTTTACGTCAAGTTCGTCTTTGGCTGAAGGGTCCTCAAAGCCAATTCCAATAACCCTCCTCAATTTGGCGGAATCCCTCCTTATTTTCTCCGGAAGTTTTGTTGTCAGGTATTCCGCCCTGATGCCGTGCTTTCCCAGGCCCCTGACAATATATGTCTCGAAAAACCACTGCCCCTTTCTGTATCCCATTTCCCGGAAAAAAGTCTTCATCTCAACACCCGACTCTGGTTTGAAAAAAAGCAGGGCAATCATTGCGCATGCGGGGCCCTGGCAGGACGCTTTTCGGACATCCTTGACAAAAGGCACGTCCAAGCGTCTGGAACTTGTCTGCATATTGAACGGAGTTCCCTCCATTCAGCCCTTAATTACCCTTTCGCCCGAAAGGAAATACTCTTGCGCCGGGGGATGGCTGAGAAAGCCTTCCGCAGCCATGCTTTTTCCATATGCGCCAGACATCCCGACAACTACCAAGTCCCCTATCCTCGCTCCTTGGCAGTAGACATCCATTCCCAAAATGTCGTCAGTCAGGCAGAGAGGGCCGTCAACATCAATCCTCTCGTTCTCAATTGAGGGTTGCCCCGGATAAACTTCGGGCCGGTTCATTCCCATTATCCTGATTGGGTGGTTCCTCTCAACAGCGCAAGGCCTCCTCTGGTGGTTTATTCCCCCGGCAGCAATTGCGTGCTTCTTCCCTCCGGACTCTTTTATGTCAACTATCTCGGAGACGTAGAGCCCGTGGGGCCCGACAACATATCGACCCAATTCAAGTACCAATTCTTTCCCGGAAAAGCCCCTCTCAGCCGAAACTCTTTCCAATCCTGCGCCAACCCGCCTGAGGTCAACTTCTCGTCCCTCTCCCGAGTAATCTATTCCAAAACCCCCGCCAAAGTCGACAGTCCTTATTCCCTGCCCGCTCCCTTTTTCAATTCGGTTCGCGAGATCAAGGACGCTCCCGAAATACCTGATCAGTTCGTCAGCTTCAAGGACACCGCTTCCGGAAAAAACGTGTATTCCCTCGACATCAAGCCCCGGGAGGCCGGCTATTCTCGCATATTGCTCAATTGAGGCATCCTCGTCTATTCCCAATTTCGAGCTCTCCCCTGCCATATGGGTGTGAGCGCTCTTGTGTGTGTATCTGGGGTTTATCCTAACTAGCGCTCTTGTGGTTCTTCCGCTTGCAAGGGAGGCCCGGCTCGCCCTGACAGCCTCAGTCATTGACTCGATGTTTAGCAGGCGAATTCCTCCATTCACTGCAACGCCTATCTCAAACGGGGTTTTCCCCGGACCCGTAAAAATTATCTGCTCCGGCGAAAAGCCGGCCGAGATTGCTTTCTCATATTCCCCGAAAGAAGCTATTTCCACTCCCTTGGCGCCCGCATTTCCCCTGATTTCTTCCAATATCCTGCCCGCCGGATTCGCTTTCATTGCGTAATAGAGCGAGACATTCTCCGGAAGAGCCCCCTTGAGATTTCCCAGAGTCGCAGATATTCCATCCAGGTCATATATGTAGAAAGACGGGTTCTCCTGAAAACCGCCCCTCCCCGCAATCGATTTTATTGCATTATCAATTCTATTCCCCAAGGAAATCAGTCCCTCCTGAAAACCCCGAGAGCCCGCTCAAGCTCCCGGGCATATTCCCCGCCCTTTCTCGAAATTGTTGTCCTGAACCATAGCTCGTTTTCAGGCGTGCCGAAAACATGCCCGGGAGTGACGCCTATCCCTGCGCCTTCGAGAATCCTGTAAAAGAGGCCGTCCGTATTGCGCACCCCTGCCCTCTCCCCGGCTTCCCTGTCTATTTCTACATAAATCAGGTTCCCCGCGTCAGGCTTCCGGAACTTTGAGACAACTCCGCTCTTTTCGCACGCCCCTTCCGCAAGCGCAATTCCTTGGGCAATTCCTCGTTTGTGCGAGGCGACTTCCTCAAAATATCTCGAAACTCCTGGCACCTGCCTCTCCAGCTGTTCGAGGGGCTCTCCTTTCAGATAACGGCCCATTCCTATCCGCAGTTCCATCTCCCTTTGGAGTATTGAATCAAAGAGCATTGGCACGCTGAAGCTCGCAACTTCGGAAGCGGTCCTGAGTGCGCCGATAATCTCGGGGTCTGAGGAGACGCACCAGCCGACCCGCAGATCGTTGAGATGGGGCCTGTCCTTGCTTATGCCCTTTATTTTCAGGATGTGCGGATATTCGCCGACAAGGGATTTCTGGGAATACGGGTCTTCCCTCGCCTCCTCGAATACCGCGTCAGAAATCAGGTATGCGCCAGCCCCGTCCGTTGCCCTTGCAATTTCCCTGAAACTCTCCGCCGGAAGAAATGTTCCCGCCGGATTCGAAGGCGTTGAAAGGAAAACCGCGGCGGTCTTTCCCGAGACTGCCGAATTTATTTCGTCTGGGTCTGGTTGGAATGAGTTTTCAAAGCTAGTCCGAACTTTTACAGGGACAAGGCCGTTGTAGATTGCGGTTCTTTCTATTTCCGGATATGCCGGAACTGGGATAACTATTTCCATTCTCCCGTTTTCCGCGCCCTTCTTTGCAAGGACCCTGAATATTCCGTCAATTGTGCCGGTTGCACCTCCCGTGTTCACAGAAACGCACTCTATCCCAATTGGCGAGCCCTCTATTTCCGATTCATGGGCTGAGATTCTCTCCCTTAGGCCGTAAGAGCCCGCCGGATCGTCATAGCCGAACGCAATCCCCCCTCTGCCCGCCCTTTCAAGAATCTCCCTCACATGCTCTGCCGGAGGGAAATCCTTTTCGTCATAGTTCGATGCGTCAAGGAGGACTGCCCCCCTCCTTTCGGCAACCTCGAAATAGTTTGACATTTCAGACATTCTCAGGGCTCACTTCTTTCCCCTGAATCTCATTCCCAGCGCTTCCATTGCGAGGTTTGTCGCGTGTATTCCTGTTATTTCCCCGCCCTCGAGTTTCGGGTTGTACTCTGTGATGTCAAGGCCGAGGACGTTGCACTTGCGGAAAAGTCCTTCAAATAGCTCAAGAGTAGTGTCATATGAAATTCCTCCGGGTTCGGGAACCCCGACTGCCGGAGCAATTGAAGGGTCCCAGAAATCGACGTCGAAAGAGACGTGCACCGCTTCCCCTTCTGAGAGCTCCCGGAGTATTGGCTCCGCTCCCCGTCTCTTCAGTTCGGATGCGGTTATTATCGCGTTCCCCCTTTTCGCCGAATCCTCGAGCCCCGGGCCCGTGTTAAGGTTCCCGCGGAGTCCGGCATGCACTATCCGTTCGACTCCCGGAAGGCTGGCAACGCCCCTCATCACATATCCGTGCGGGCATTCCGAATCCTCCGGAAGATAGTCTCCATGGGCGTCGAGATGAACCACCGTCAGCTTTTTTCCTCCATATGCGGACACTGCCGGCAGGGCCGAATAGTGGTCTCCTCCGACAACAATAGGGAATTTTCCCGCATCAAGCGCCCTCTTGACCATGCGTTCTATTGCGTCCGCCCTTTCCCCGAGGGACGCGCCTTTTGCGAACTTTGCGTCTCCCGCATCTTCAATCGGGATTCCTTCGAGAATATAGCCCCGTTCAGGGTTGTAGACGTGAACAGGATATGCCGGGCCGGAATAGTTGGAATACCTTTCAGAAATCCGCCTTATTGCATTGGGCGCGTATTCGACTCCGGGCAATTCATAGCTGCTTCTTAGGGGGGCGCCTATGAAAGTTGCAACAGCTGTCCGCCCCTCCCGGGAAATTTCTTCCGGACCGGGCTGTTTCAGAAAGTTTATTGTCGTTTTTTTCATAATTAGTCCCTCCTTTTCCCGGTTCCGATGAGAACAACAGTCTCCCCGGGGCTCGCCAGCTTTTCAGCGACTTTTCTTCCGGCGGAATATGCCGCCATTGAGGAGAATTCGAATTGCTTTGGAAGGTCCCGTTCGATTTCCGCCTCAATCTCCCTGTCAGTCACAGATATCGGAACCCCTCCGCTGGCTTCAAGCGCATCCATTATCAGCCTGTAATTGAAGCAGGTGTCTGACGCAATTGCTTCCGCTCTCGATTCAGCCATCGGGTCTATTATTATCGCCCTTTTTCTTTCGCCCAAAAGACTGCCTTTTGTTATCGGGTCCGCTCCGGCTATCTGAACGGGACAGATTCTCGGGAGCCGGTCGGTCTTTCCTGCCTCTTTCAGGTCGGAAAACCCCCTTGCAAGGGCGAGAACGTTCCCCCCGCTTCCGCAAGGGACGACAAGCCAGTCTGGAGCATTTCCCAAAGACTCGAATATTTCGTATGCGGACGATTTGAGGCCTTCCAGATAGGGAATGTTTGATGCGGGAAATCCGTTATAGACATCCGGCCTTTCCCTGCAGAACCTGAAAAAGTCCTCATATGCGGCAATAAGGTCCGGCTTGAGAATAATTTCGTCGGCAGAGAGGGCGTCTATCTTGGCTTTTTCAGTTCCCTTGGGAACGAAGACAATTGACTTTATCCCCCCGCGCCGGGCATATTTTGCAAGCGACACTGCCGCGTTCCCTGTCGAAGGTATTGCAACACTGCCCTTTCCCGATAGCATTGCGTCAGTCACGAGATAAGGCATCCCCCTGTCCTTGAAGCTTCCTGTCGGGTTTTCGCCCTCGTCTTTCACATAAACAGAAATTCCCCGTTCGCCCCCAATTCCCTCAACTTTTAAGAGAGGGGTTCCTCCCTCCCCGTCAGAAATGCCTTTTGCAAGAGGCGCCCTGATTAGGCCGGACAATCCTACCGCTTTTTCTTTCGAATAGACCGGCTTCCAGATGTTCATTGGAACGCCCCCTATCTCCAGTTCGGGGTGCTCGTGAAAATAGCCCGCTTCGGGATAATTCCCAGAGTATCCGCACTCGTTGCAGACAAGCCCCGAAATCGCGCTGGAAACCATTTCTTTCCCCAATCACTGCCTTGAAAGCGTCTCAACTATTCTTTGGGGAACGGGCCTAGAATCAGTGACCGCGTTCGCCGCTTCCCATGTGGAATAGCAGTTGTCGCAATGGGGTTGGCCGGTCAGAACTTCAAGGTCCCCTGTCTTGTTATAGTCCTTTATTGCCTGGACCATCCGAGGGTCGCACCTGCTGCAGTTCCCAGACGTCAGATGCGGAAAAAGCTCGTTTCGCTCGACTCCGGGCGCGACTCCTTGACTTCCGCTCAGAACCTGCTCGTCGAAATAGCCTCCGAGCCTCAAGTCCAGGGTTCCCTCCCGGCCCATCTGGTCATGCACGCCCTTTGCCGTTTCAACAACGCTCCAAAGCCAAGGAACCCTGTATTGCCCTATCTGGTGCAAATGGTCAGTAAGGCTGTGCGCCTGAAGGGAGGTGGGTTCTATTGACACCGCATCCGCTCCGGCGTTGTATGCGTAGACCGCAGTCCTTATCGCATCCTCCGTAGCCTCCCGTTCGGTCAGGAAAGGGGGTTTCTGGTTAACATAAGCGAGAGCGCGCATGCCGTTCCTGTGCAAGGTGTCTATTGCCCGTTCAAAGACCTCCAAATCGGGCATGTTCTTGTGATGGCAAAGCTCCCTCACCACGTCGTCTGAGGATTCTAGGCCAATTCCAACCTCAACTAACCCCCTGTAATTGTCCCTTATTGGGGCGAGGTTTTCGTCAGTAACATATTCCGCCCGTGATTCTATTATTGTCTTTTTTATTCCGGGCTGTTTTCCTATTGACCGAAAAATTGCGCCAACAGCTTTCTGAGGAACCTCTTTCGGATTCGTGAAGCTTCCGAGATTGTAGAGGCAGAGTATTGGGAACTTGTTTATGTCAAAGCCCTCCCTCACCCCCTCCTCTATTGCGCTTCCGTCAACGACGCTCTTCCATTGCCGGACATATTCAAACGCCTTTACCGGTTCGGCGGTCGTCCCGTCAAAGTGCGCGCATGGGGCGCACCCCTGCTTTGTGCCGTAATGCTCGCATCCGGTAGAGCGCAGGACAACCATTATTCGCGGGACGGTTTCCCCCTGAAAAGCGAATTCGTTTATCTCTATTTCCGCTGGCTTTAGCGGGTTAAACTGTCTCGGAGGGACTTCCTTCCTTATTCCCCCGAGCCTTTCTTCCACCAGGCTCTTTGCCAGTTCAATTGTTTCCCTGTCTGATTTTATCAAAGTTGCCATCTTTTTCTCCCCTTATTTTCTATAATTTGACACGACCGGCCGGTTTTTCGTTCCCCTTATTTCCGGGAGGGCGTCTGTCACATTGACGGAAACGTTCATCTCCCGAGGCAGAAGGGAATACATGCTCTCTCTGACTGTTGCCTGCATTCTCTCGTCGAACGCGTACTTGCCGGGAACTATGTTCACGCACACGTCTCCCCCTGCGTCTTGAACTATTCTGTACTTTAGTCCGTGCACAGGGACTCCTGAATCCAGATACCAGTTATATGCGAGGTCCATGAAAGCTCCGGCGGGAACGGCGAGCCCGGAAGGGGTTATTATGCTGTCCATTCTCCTCCCTGCGGGTGCGGAGAGTTCCCTGAAATTGCTTTTGCATCCGCACCCGGTGTTTCCTGTTAGGGAAGCATAGTCCCCCTGGAAATAGCGGATTATCGGGGTCGCCTCGTTTAGGAGGTTGGTTCCTATCACAACCCCCATCTCCCCGTCAGGCATCTTCCTGGCCATTTCCCCCGGGTCCATTATCTCAATCCTGCATGCGTCCTCTTCCAGATGGTATTTCCCTTCCGGGCACTCGAGGGCAATTCGGGTGAGTTCCTCGCTACTGAACTCGTCTCGAACGGGTATTCCGAACTGCTCCGAGAGCGCTTTTCTCTCTTTAGCGCTCGACTGCTCGGAGTGTATTACGACTAGGGACACGCCCGCCCCCTTCAAATCAGCGTCCTCTTCGGCAAGCGCCTTCAGGTAAGTTGGGTAGAGGGAGAGGATTTTCGGCCTTATTCTCCGTATCTCCCCAATTGCCTCAGGTATCGGGGTTGTTGTCGGCAGGAATTCAGTCTCATATTGCCCGTCAATTGAAGAGACCCACCAAGGACAGGTGTATATGTGGAGGACCTTGTCAGAAGGACCATATTCTCCTCCGCTCTGGGTGAAGAATTGCCTGGCTCCCTGAACAGTGTCCTCGTAGACTGCTTCCGGAGAAACAACTAGAGTTACAAACTGGCCGGAAGACCCAGAGCTTCTTGTTGTGAATTCCATTCCGTGCCTGGAACTGACCGTTTTCTCCGGAAATCCCTCAATTAGCTCAGTTTTATGCAATATTGGAAGGGCTTCAAAATCCGTCCATGACCTTATTTCTCCCGGCCGGAATCCGGCTTTTCCGTATTTCTCCCGGTAGAGAGGGACGTTTTCATACGCATTGTCAACAAGCTCCGCAACCCTTGCGAGCTGCCACTTTTCCATTTCCTCGGCAGGCCTTTTCGGAAAATCCCGGATCTGTTCCCATCTTGAAGACATTATCTGCCTCAACGCAAGGTGGTCTTCCGGTTTCTCCGGCCTTTTGACTGATGTGCCCAATGCCGAATAATTGAACATTGTAACAATTCTATAGTGGCGTTTATTAAGATTAGGGTCTGGAAAAGGCTAAAAAGGCAATCTTTGGCAGGCGTCTTTTCCGGCCGGTAATTGACCCAGTTTTTTCAGAAAAGAATTGGTTCCCCCTTTTCCTCTCTCGAGCCCGTCCTCCAATCAACAAGGGCGGTTTTCAGGAGGAAACTCCCGGAAATAATTATGATTGGCGATGCGACCGTGCAGGCTTGGCATTTTCCAAAATCCCCTTGCCAACTTCACCCCTTGTTTAAAATGCCTGCGCGCCTTGCCAAAAGGAGGCAGGTGAATAAGAGCGCATTTGCAATTACTATTGTCCCTGAAGGCGCGAGATCATAATAATATGCGACAGTTAGGCCCACAATAACGCTCCCAGCGGAGATAGCAGAAGCCAAAAGAAGCGTCTTCCTGAAACTCGTCTTGAATTGAAGGGCTGATGACGCAGGAAGGATTATCAGAGCGGATGCCAAAAGAAGGCCAACCACTTTCATTGAGACTACGACCGTTACTGCGGTTAGAATCATAAGTAGCGAGTTGAGCTTCCCTACATCGGTCCCGGAAACCCTTGCCGATTCCTCGCTGAAAGTCATGTGGAAGAGGTCGTTGTAAAAAACTATTATCGCTGAAATGACTGCTCCTGCAAGGGCGATTGAAATGGCGACTTCGCTAGATTTTATCGCAAGAATGCTCCCGAAGAGGTAGCTTAGCATTTCTACGTTGAACCCGCGAGCGGCGCTAACTATCAGTATCCCTAGGCCGAGGCTTGCATGACTTATTATCCCTATTGCGCTGTCCCCTCTTCCAGTGAGCCCTTCTTTTAGCTTGATTATGCCAAGCGCCCCAAAAATTGCGAAAACCAGAGCCCCGAAGAAAGGGGTGATTCCCACAAGCAGGCCGAAGGCAACCCCGCCAAATGAGATGTGGGCCAGTCCGTCCCCTATCAGAGCGTATCTTCTCAGAACAAGAAATGTGCCTAGAAGGGCGCAAGCAATTGCGACGAAAATTCCCGTCACAAAGGCCCTTTGCATGAATGTGTAGGAGAGTATTTCAAGCATTCTCTTTTCCTAGCTCCTGTGCAGGCAGAGCCTGTGGTCATATCCAGCTCGCTCATGTTTATTGGCGTTGGAGCAAAACTCCTTGTGCGTCCCGTAGAACTCGAGCCTCCCGTTCAGGCTCGCAATCTTCGTTATGTGTTTGTCTATCCGTCCGGTGTCATGAGAAACGAGGATTATTGTGATGCCTTGCTTTTTCAGGGTCTCGAGAATTCCGTAGAATTCCTTCCTAGACTTGGCGTCTATTCCTGTTGTCGGCTCGTCCAGGAAAAGGAGTTTTGGTTCGGAAACAAGCGCCTTTGCTATCAACACCCTCTGCTGTTGCCCTCCAGAAAGCTCTCCGATCATCTTCCCGGAAAGACTCTCCATCCTGACGAGCTTCAGGGCATTTTCCACGTTTTTCTTGTCTTGTTCGGTAATTTTTTTCGGGAATTTTTTCCCCGAAAGGCAGCCCATCTGGACAACCTCCTCAACACTTGCGGGAAAATTAGGGTCAATGTTCGCGGCCTTTTGGGGAACATAACCTATTTCATTCCAATCCTTGAAATCTTTCAGGTCAGTTCCGAACAGTTTTATTGTCCCTTGTCGTGCGGGCAACAGGCCCAAGACTGCTTTGATTAAGGTTGTCTTTCCTGAGCCGTTCGGGCCAACGAGACCCACGAAATCCCCCTTTTCTATCTTCAGGTTTATCCCCAAGAGAGCGTCCGCGTTTCCATATTTTACGCTTAAATCGGAAATATCGAGGGCAGTTTCCAAAATTCATTCGCACTCCAACGCGATTCTCAGCGTCTGGAGGTTGTTCTCCATTGAGGTTATAAAAGTCTCCCCTCGGGAAATCCCTTCCTTGGAAATGCTTTCAACGGGTTGGAGCACAAGAGTCTGCGCCCCGACCTGCTCGGCGAGAGCCTGCGAAATTCTCGGGCTAACAAGTTCCTCGAAAAGCACATACTTTATTCCTTTTGATTTGGCCAAGTCTATTAGATCCGAAATGGCTTTCGGGGTAGGCTCGCTGTCAGGCGATATCCCGTATGCGGAAAGATAGGTCAAGTCATAACTGTCTGCGAGATATCTATAGGCGTTATGGCCGCCAGTTATGAATTCCCTTCTCTTGCATGAGGCTAGCCCCTGCCTGTATTTGGCATCAAGTTCCGAGAGCTTTTGGCTGTATTCCCGGGCATTCTTTTCGTATTCTGCCGCGTTCTCTGGGAAATTTTCGGAGAGCGCCTGCGCTATTGCGTTGACGATTTTCACATCGTTGCCAAAGTCAAGCCAGATATGGGGATCGTATTCTCCGTAGCTGTGGGAATGTCCCGCCTCGGGCTCTTGGGCAATTGGCTCAATATCATTTCCGGAAGAGTCCTTGAAGAAATGCTCTCCCGCCTCGAACTCAAAGGGCATGTGCTCGGTGAAAAAAGCATATTTTCCATGAGCCGTGATTTCAACCCTAAAGACTGTAGTTTCTTTCGACTCGTCGAACGAGAGGACATACGCCTTTTGATTTGGAAGTAAGAGGCCCCCCGCAAAAACTGTTTCTCCGCTCCCAGATTCAAATAGCCCTTCCGCCTGCTCCTCCACAGATTCGATGTCGTCGGATTTCAATACAACCATTTTCATTGCGGGGTCGGCGTATTCGCCACCCACTTTGGCAAAAGACCAGGAATAGTTCCCTTGCTCTAGCTCAAAGAGCCCCACCCATTCGAAAGGATGTTCGCCCCCCTCATGTTCATGGGAATGTCCTTCCCCCTCCTCGCTCCTGAGGAGGGTGACTTTCGAGCTCGCCTCAAGCGCCATTTTAGCGCCCGCTCCCTCGAGAATGTCGTGAGCCCAAGGCTCCATCCCAGCCCCTATGTAGACAAAGAGATTGGATTCCTTTATTCTGATAATGTCGCTGGGTCTTGGCTCAAACGAATGGGCTTCCGCTCCTGGAGGAAGAAGCAAATTGACTTGCGCCCCTTCCCCGGCAACTGCCTTTGAGAATTCGTAGAGCGGGTATATTGTCGCGACTATTCTCGGAGTTTCCCCTGACGGTGCGTTCCCGGCGTTTGATACGCATCCCGAAAAAACTACCAAGACTGCAAGGATTGTTCCTATTAAGACTGCTTTTTTTCTGTCCATTTTCTTTGGCAGAAACTGAGCATTTAAAAAGGTTATTGATTACTATTATCAATAAGATGGAATCAAGAAAAACCCGCCAAAAGGCGGTCCTTGACACGGAACTGCGCAATATTTCCCACCTATTTTCGGCCGAAGGCCTCCACGAAAGGGTGACTGGCAGGGGAATAGGGATTGCGACGGTCTACAGGTTCCTCCGGGAGAGGGCTTCCTCCGGAAATCTGCACTCTTATTCTTGCGAAAGACGTGTATTGTACTCCCTTTCCGAGAGATGCCACTACCATTTCACCTGCAAATCCTGCGGCCAAGTCTCCCACAAAAAGATCAATAAAATAGGCTTTCTTGAAAAGGAGCTCAAGCTCGGAATCTGCCACCTTCAAATAGACATAACTGGGATTTGCACGGGCTGTGCCAGAAAGGCCGGACGAGGCAAAAACAGGTAGAAAAAAATCAAGAGTCGTTTTTTGAACTTTTCCCTTTGAGAACTAGGGCAATCCAAACGGCGAATATTGGTGCCGACATAAGAGCGCCCAGGAGAACTCCGTTTTGGACAATGCCGTCTGTTGCCATTTCAAAAAAAGGCCCGCCCTCCTTGAGGAATGGGATGAGGTGGTCGACGAACACAAGAACAGTTGTTCCCCAGAGCATCAAGGAAAGCGTCCCTAACTTCAATTCCGACCGCCCTTTTTTATCCGAGAGGAAAAAAGCAAGACTTGAGAGGACTGCAAGCGCACCTGTCACAACAAGCCACATTTTCAGGCACCCTTCGGGGACTTTTTTTCCTGCGCGCCAAGAACCCTCTCATTGGCAATGACGAGAACTAGCCAGAATGCCGTTAGGGCAACTGTCATTGGCACGCCTATGGAAGCTATCTCCCCGAGCATTGCCGCGAAATCTGCAGGATTTGACATTGCGGTAATGAACGGGGGCCAGGGAACTATTTCCCCGTGTGAAACATGCTCGACTGTCAAGGCAATCGCGCCTCCCCAAGCCATTGTGTTGAACCAGCCGATATGAAGCTTCTCTGGAAACTTCTTTCGGAAAACCGTTGTTGCAATTGCGACCGCCGTAGGCGCAGTATAGCACGCCATTTTTCTCTTTCTACCTCCCTAGCAGATATGCGAAAATCAACGGAGCGACAATTGTCGCGTCAGACTCTATTACGAATTTGGGCGTGTTTTTGTCAAGCTTCCCCCAGGTTATTTTCTCGTTCGGGACTGCCCCTGAATAGGAGCCATAGCTTGTTGTGGAATCGCTTATTTGGCAGAAATATCCCCAGAAAGGAACATCCCTTTTCAGGTCCTGGATTAGGAGCGGGACGACGCATATCGGGAAATCTCCGGCAATTCCCCCGCCAATCTGGAAGAAGCCAATTTTAGAGCCGCTTGTCTCTGAAGTGTACCAGTCAATAAGCTCTTTCATGTAGAAGAGCCCGCTCTTTACAGTATTCAGGCTTTTCACTTTCCCCTCAAGATGCCTTGCGACGAAAATGTTGCCGTTGGTAGAATCCTCCCAGCCCGGAACGAAAAGGGGCAGGTTCCTCTCTGCCGCGGCAAGAAGCCAGCTGTCCTTTGGGTCTATCTGGTAATCCGGCTCAAGGACTCTTGATTTCAGGAGCCGGTAGAAGTATTCATGGGGAAGAAGGGGCTCGCCCTTCCTGTCTTGCTCCTCCCAGAGCCTCAGGAGATGGCCTTCAATCTTCCTGAAAGCAATGTCTTCAGGGATGCAGGTGTCAGTAATGCGGTTGTAGCCAGATTCATAAAGGGCAGTCTCTTCCTCGTCTGAGAGGTTCCTATATCCAGGAACCCGTTTGTAGTGTTTGTGGGCTATCAGGTTGTAGACATCCTCTTCCAGATTGGCCGCAGTGCAGGTTATTGCATGGACTTTTCCTTGCCTTATAATTTCGGCCAAGGTCTTTCCGAGCTCAGCTGTGCTCATTGCCCCCGCAAGGGTTATCATCATTTTTCCTCCAGAGACCAAATGCTTCTCGTAGGCGTCCGCCGCATCTACGACAACAGCCGAGTTGAAGTGCTTGAAGTTCTCTCGCATGAATGTTCCTATATATCCAGCCATTGCAACTTGCGTGGACCACGGATAAATAAATGTTACCGAAATAAAAATCGTGCCACTATTGTTAAAAATGCGCCTATATGTGGCACGAACATAATGAAACGAATAAAGCGGTTTGGGGTTAGTTTTGACGGGAAGCTTCTGGGACTTTTCGATTCGTTCATAAAAGCGAGAGGATACAAAAACAGATCAGAGGCGCTCAGGGACCTTGCTCGGGCGCGGCTCCATTCCGAAGCCGGAATCAAGGCCTCCGGAACAATCCGCCTGCTTTTCGATCAGAGGGAAGAGCGCGGCAAATCTGGAGTTACGTCTGTCGAGAACGGCCACAACTGCTTAATATCTTTGGTGACTCGCAAGTATCTAGACAGGCACTTGTGCAGCGACGTGATTTATTTTTCCGGGGACCTCCACAGGACAGAGCGTTTTTATTCCGCCCTAAAGGCGTGCCCTTCCGTGAAGACGGCGGAAATAGATTTTTTTGAAAGCTCAGGTTCCTTTAGGCCAAAGTCCGGCAAGGAGGCGCGCAAGCTGGGATGGAATTTTATTTGATTTTGGGTTTTTTCAGAAGAAAAGCCCCTCAACATCCCCTTTTCCCCATTTCAAGAGGGCGGTTTTCAGGAGGAAACTCCCGGAAACAACGAGAATCAATGAAGCAAAGAGCGCAAGTTCTCCCTTTCCAGAAATCTCAAAGAATGCTAGGATGCTTGCAGGAATCCCGATTAGCGCCGAATATTTCCAGAATTCCCCAAAGGAATAGAGGCGTATTGACGGGTAGAGGCCTGAAACGAAAACCGTTGAACCGAGCGAATGCAGAAAGACCGCGAGGGTGAGAGCAAGCCCGATTAGGAACGAAAGGAAACTTTTTGATGAAATCCCGAGGACAAGGACTGCCAACGGGATCGAGACCACAACTGTCCCGACAATCTTTGAATATACGAGTTCTTCTGTCTTTACTGGAAGGAAGGAATAGTTTCCCGAAAAGTCGCTGTCCGTGAACCAAGAATATGTTGACGCTAGAATTATTCCCAGAAATATTGGGAAAATCCCATTGGAAAGCGCGAAACCCGGGATTATTTCCCCTATTTTTAGGAGCGCTAGCCTCAATATTCCCAGGGGAAGAAGGATCGAGAATACGATTTTTCCCGCCCCCCCTCCGCTCCTGGAGAAATCGAGGAAATCCTTCCCGAGGAAGAGAGCGATTCTCCCTTTGAATGGGCCGAACTCTTGGATGAAGAACTTTCCCCTTGAGGACCTTTTCCTGCGGGCGCCCTCCCCTTCCTCATAATAATCAGTCCTGAAAACGCATGTTGCGAAAAAAGTTAGGGCAAGGGCAATTCCGATTTTTTCAGGGGAATTCCCGAGAGAAAATGCTATGCTCCTGAAATAATGGAAAAGATAGGCGGATGCCGAAAGAAAGCCCGCTCCGAGAATTGCGCTCCTCGAAAAAACCGAGGATGCTGCAAAGGAGACTGAAATTCCCAAAAGAAAGGTCGCAAGGCCACCGAAAACAAGGGAAATAACCCCAATTGCAGGCGGTATTGAGACTAGCCTCTGGAAAAGAATTCCCGCCAAGCTTCCTCCGAGGGAAATTGGAAGAACCCAAAGCAGGGAATAGTAGAGAACATCTTTTGCAACGAATGAGAGGAAAAGCTCCCGCTCCCCTACCGGGAGTATTCTTGAGGAATAAGAGAGGAGGCTTGCCTGCCCGAACCGCCTGTTTAGGACTTCTTGCCCGAACATTCCGAAAGCACCGACAGAGAGCCCGAGGAAAAGGAACGAAAAGGATATTGCCGAAAGAAAAGTCCTATCAGGTACTGCAATCCTAAAGGAGGAGAAAAGGAAGAAAAGGGCGGTTGAGAGGAGGAAGACTCCGACGGGAAAAAGGGAGAAAGACCTCTTGCCTACGAAAGCGGAGTGTATTCTCCACTCCTCAAGAACCTGGCCTTTGAAGAGCGTCGGGAATCTCAAGGCAGGCCCGCTCTTCCCTTCCCTTTCGGGCCGTTTGTCGCAACCCTGAAGAACTCGTCCTCAAGGCTCCTTTTTTTCCTCTTCAAGTCAGAGATTCTTCCCTTGCCGACAAGCCGGCCGTCCTTTATTATCCCGTAGCTTGTGCATATTTTCTCGGCAACTTCCAAGACATGCGTGCAGAAGAAAATTGTCCCTCCTCCTTTGGCATATTCTTTCATATAGTCCCGAACTTTTTTCTGGAAGAACGGGTCCAGGTTTATCAAGGGCTCGTCAATGAACGCAAGTCTCGGCCGGTGCATGAAAGCCTGCGCGAACATCAGTTTCTGCCTGGTTCCTCTTGAGAGGTCCTTGCAGAGATAATCCCTCTCGCCCTCAAGCGAGAAGAATGCTAGCCATTCCTCAGAAACGCCCTCCGGGTTTTCAAGGCCCCTTATTCTCGCGCAGAATTCGAGGTATTCTTTGGCAGTGAGAAAACTCGGGGGCGTCTCTTGTTCAGGCATTATTCCGACCAATTCCCTTGCCCCTATCGGGTTCTTTTCGGGATTGACTCCAAGGACTTTTGCAGTCCCGCGAGTGGGTTTTAATTGCCCGGTCAGGAGGCGGACCGTCGTTGTTTTCCCGGACCCGTTAGGGCCAAGAAGGCTGAAAATTTCTCCCGCCTTGACAGAAAAAGTCAGGCCCGAAACCGCCTCCGCCCCGCCTTTTCCGAACCTCTTCGAAAGCCCGGCAGTCTCAAGAGCAAGATTTTCTTTCCCCATTGGGGAGAAGAGCCTCACCCCCCTTTAATTCCTTACCAAAGTATCCTCGCCTAGAAAGCCCTAAAAACCCCCAAAGATTTTTCCCGAAATGAGCCCGTCTAGCTATTTTCGGCCGAACAGGAAAATGATTGAAGCGAACAGAAAGACATTCTCCCTTTCAAAGGGGCTAGACACTGCGGGAATTGTCTATTGTGTTGACGACAAATGCGGATGGGGCTGGGACATAACTGAGAGCGAGAAATGCCCGAAATGCGGGAGATATCCCGACCAAAATAGCTTGAAAGATGCGAAAAAGCTCCTTTCGAAATCCCCGAAAAGGGAGGATTTAGAGCGTTGGCGGGGCGGGCGGGCGTAGGATTTCGCATCTTTCGGGAAAGCAAGGCATAAAAAGTAGTAGAAATTCCCACTTTCGGGATGGCGGATAAAAGGGTATTTTTTCCAATTCTGGCAATTTTTGCGTTCAGCCTGCTTTTCCTTCTTCCCGTCCCTTCCCTTTCCCTCGAATGGCATAACTGTTGCGAAGCCCTTGTTCAGAACGACAAACTGATTGAGAACTATCTGATTTACAACAAAACTAGGATGAACTCCCTCGGGGACGGGCTCTCGCCTGAGGGCTATGCCAAGGCAGTTTTCTATTCCCCGGTCGAGGCCTGCAAAAGGGAGAGCGCGATTTACAAGGAACAGTTCATGAAAGCGACAGCAAAGCCGGTTTCCGCTTTCAACGAGAATGATGCAGGTCATTATGCGGATTCTGGCGCATTCGTGTCCCTGGGTGGGTTCTTCGACGCCCTCGCATACCCGAGAAGCTCGTCGACCTTGGGCTGGCAAGCCAATTACTATTCATATGACATCCACGATTGGCCCGGAAGGAAGAACTCTGTCCCGAGAAAGGGAGCGTCTTCAGTCAGGGGCTCTTGGAGCATTTCTGGCTCCCCTTTCTATTATCTCGCTCCAAAAGTTTCCTTTTCCTCGTTCATTGAGAGATACAACGCGCTTTATCCCAAGGCGCTCTCGGAATGCTCAGCCCTCCACCCGGCATACGCTCCGGAAGGCTATTTCGATTCGGAAAGCTTCGAGAAGCAAAAGGAATGCGTTTCCGGAAAAATTATTGCGGACGCGGTAATAAGGGAAAACATTGTCCTCTACTCTGGAGCGGGCTCAAGCTATGTGAATGGCCTCGTTATTTGCGACGAGACTCTCGGGGACCAGCACCAGTTCGGGATGCTAAAGTTTCCAGGAGAGCCCTCCGGAGGGCGCCCATTGGACGGGAAATGCCCCGAGGGATATCGCCTGACGGAGCATTCCGTCTGCTGCAGGGCCGGGTTTGATTCCGAAAAATCCCCATCCGGCGAAATTGCCTGTGTTGCCGTTCCGGGAAAAGACGGAATTGCCGATGTCTCAATCTCCCTTGACAAGAAAACCCTCCTCCTTGACGGAAAGGATTCAATTATTGCAACCTTCTCCTTTTTCGGAAGGGATTCCTCGGGAAAGCTGATTCCATATTCGGACAAGTCAGTTATGCCCCTCTTCGTTTCTGAAGCGGAAACCGGGAACATGAAATTCTCAACAAAACCACTCTCTGAAAAGACCGACTCTTCTGGAAAGATAAGAGTGAAAATATCCCTCGAAGGCGCGATAAAGGACCTCCTGAACAACAGGAATTCTAGCAAAGTTTTCGTCTATTCCCTCGACACCCCTTCCGAAAAGAGAAAGCAGGTATTCTTCACTGTCGAATATGCGGAAAGCCTGAAAATAATCTCCGTTGCATTCGATTCTGGCTCTTCGGCCTGGAATGGCGGAGGGGCGAAAATAAAGATAATTGTCTCAGACCCCCTCTCTGAGAACAAGAGATACACAATTGACACTCCGACAAGGATTGCCGATGATTCGGGAAAACTAGTCCGGGCAAGCGAAGGCCTCCGGGTCGCAGGAAAGCCCTCCGACTATGTCGGATATGTGACAACGAGGGAGAATTCAATTGTTTTCGGCTGGCACCCGCCAAGAGTGTCCGAGGAGCGGAAAATGGAATATGGGAAGAAAATCCGCGACTCTTTGAAGAATGCCGGAATCACCCTTTTCACAAGCTATGCTGAGGACAAGGTGAAGAAATACAAGGAAGCGGTCTCGGACACTGAAAAAGCGATCGAATCCGGAAGCCTCCTGGAAATAAGCCTCCTAAAAGAGCAGGGACGGCTTGTCCTTCCGAACAGCGCAAGATATGAGCATTTCCTGGGTCTCGATAGGTTCTATGAGAATTTCAACAAGCTAGTTTCCTTCAACCAGCTCTCGAACGACTCGATAAGCCTCGGGAAAACCGCGGGAGCATATGTTAACGGCGAGAACAAGCCCCTCTACCAGAAAATAAACGACGGATTGGACGGCCTCTTCTGGATGGAAGGGGTTGTTAACTTGAGGTTCCCTGACGCCAAAATCCCGAACAGATACAAGATTCCCCTCCAAATGGTGAAAGACTGGTATGCGGTCGTTTCCGAAATGGAAGAATTGGCGTCAAACGAGACAATGACCCTCTCAATCCCTATAACTGTCACAGTTGAAGGCCTTGAATCCGGGGCAACCGACACATTTGTAGCAACCCTTCCGGTGGAGGGATTCAAAGCAGTTCTCGCTGAAGAGACCTGGAGGCCGATCTGAATGGATAAAAACAAACTTTCCAAGTTAATTTTTGCGTTATGCCTTGCCCTGGCAGTTGTCCTTTCCCCGGCGCTCTCCTTGGAAAGGCTAGCCCTTTCAGAAATGTCTCCCGAGCAGGAAAAAGTCAGGGTTTCCCTCGAGGAATACTATTTCGCATTCATCGGAGAGAAAATGGACGAATACCTCTCAACCCAGATTCTCGCGCACCTCACCGAAAGCGAGCTTGCCGAGAAAAAGTCGAGGATTGAGTCAATATGGGCCTCGTTCGATTCCGGGTTCGCAATAGACACCTATAATTCAATAGCAACTGAGGAGGATGTCGCAATTGTGGAATATGTCCTCAACTCCTTTGTCAAGGACTCGGAGGGCGCCCAAGAGAGAGCCGAAACCGAATATACCGCAATCCTGTTCAAGACCAAAGAAGGCTGGAAGGTTTTTTCGGCAACCCCTCGGGCATTCTCCAATTTCGAGGTCCTCTTTGAGAACCTAAACGACGCAAAAGAAGGGGCCGACTTGTACGAGAAACTGGACCCGTCTCGGGAAGAAACTTTGCAAGAGCCCCCTAAATTGGTTACGACAACAACAACAACAACAACAACAACATTAATTGAGAACAAAACCGTTCCTGTTTCCTGCTCTCCAGACCCCTCTTTTCTTTCCAACTTTTCAGTTTCTCTCGGAGGGAATGCGGAAACTGTAAAGGCAATAATAGGCGACAACAAGACTCTCTCAATTTCTGTTGGAAACGCGTCTTTCCTTGCGCGAATTGAGGGCGATTCGGCCAAGTCAGTTTCCTTGGGAACCGCGGATTTCAAGGTCTCAATCGACCCTTGCGCATATGAGCGAATATCCCTCGGAGGGAACCCAAAGAAAGAGTATGACGAAGGCAACATAAAGATATCCGCCTCCTCATTTGGAGACTCTTTCAAGCTGGTTCTGGCAAAGGTGTTCAATTTCTTCTACACCCTCTTCAACAGGAACCCGTTCGAGCTCTGGCTGGAGGCAGAAGAGGGGACTCTCTCGGGAAATACGAGATATTCCTTCATTGGCCCGACATCCCGCGGACCAGGGGAGCTCTATCTCGGGGACAAGGGGACGACTGCTAGATATTCCTTCAAATCCGGATATTCCGGAAAAGTCCATATCTATCTCAGGGTTTCAGATGACGGCCTCCATCCGGACGGAGCCCGCTCAGTTGACTTTGCCCTCAACGGAAAGGAATTGAAATACCCCCACAAGTCGATCGCATACTATCCTTGGGGAATGGAATATTTGGGGGAAGGAGAGCTTGTAAAGGGAGAGAATTCGCTTTCAATAGCAAAGCCCGCCCAGACCTCCGCCGCATTCACCTTGGACAAGATGCTTTTTTCCGAGAAAAAGATTTAGGCTCCCTCGCCCCTCAACTCAGGAGATCTTGGACGCTTCCGGAACATAGTATACCGAGAAGCTTTCGAACGCTTCCCCTCTCTCAAAAATTTTTATTATCCCCTTCGTTCGGGAGAGACCCTCTTCAAACGAAGCGAGCTCGATTAGCTTTGCCTCATCAAGTTCGGGCGGCCTGCCAATGAAAACGATTTTTTTCCCGCCGGACAAGAGCTCCTCCTTTCCAGGAAAAAGGAACTCTATATTGCTTCCTTTTCTCCAGTATTGTTCCGCTCGCTCGTAATAATCCAGAAGGAACGACTTTCTCGCGAAAAGGAATTTTCGGTCGGGATCGAAAAAGCCGATTGTCCAATCCCCCGATATAAAGTTCTCGGAAACGTGCGCTTCCGCCTCATATCCAAGGTGGCGCGCGCCCAAGGTCAAGGAGCGCACTTTCTCTATGTTTGAGAATGTTCCGAAAAGCAAAAATGCCGAGAAAACGATTGTTGCCGCAGGCCCGAGGAGGCGCCCTCCCAGTAACACTGCGGAAGCCGAAACGAAAACAAGAACGAGCGGGATTGAGACTATCAGGAAATGGCTTATTATCCGGGGATTTGCAACCGGAAAAGCCACGACGAAAGACAGGGTCAGCAGGAACAAAAGAATGAACGGAAATACCTTTCCCGAAAAGCCCGTCCTGATTATGGCGAGGACTGCGAGCATGAAGAAAAGCCAGAGGGCCCATGCAAGGGAAGTTCCGCTCTCGTTTCCGAATACGAGCGAGTGCTTGGCAAGAGTCCCAAGCCTTTCCGAGAAATATCCTGGAATGTTGGCCGGCTCCCCTATTGCCTTTGGGATGGAAAAGATGTCTGCTCCCTCCGAAAAGGGCAAGGAGAGTGCCAGCGCAAGAGCCACGAACCTGGCGCTCTTGATAACGCCCCACCTCTTTACGGAAATTACCGCTGCGAACGGTAGGAGAAAATAGAGGAAAATCAATTTAATGCCTATTCCGACAGCGGCAATTGCCGCTGGAAGAAAGATTCCCTTCCCCGATCTCTGCCATACGAAAAGCACGCCTGCGGAAAGGGCCACGCACAAAGTCTCGACCCAAAGCCCCCAGGTGGACATTTCAGTGAACAATGGGAGGCATATGAGGAGGATTCCTCCGGACAGGCCCGCTCCCCATCCGTATTCCCTCTTTAGGAACAGGTAAATCCAGATTGCTCCGAGAGCCGAGAAAATAATGTTAATTATTTTGGCTTCCCTGAGAATCCCCAAGGTTGACTCGTGGAAAACCGGCAGGAACGAGACATACAGGAGGGATGTCCCCCTCCACATATACGGATGGGACGGAACATCTCCTGTAGTTGAAATTATGTGGCCCCTGACCGCAAAATCTATTTGCTCATGCGTTCCCGTGGGGTTTGAGGATGAGAACGAGAGAAACACCAGGGCGGAAAGAGAAAGCAAAATCAGGATTGCCAGAAAATCAGAGCTTTCCTTTGCTATGCCTCGCCCACCCTTCCCTCAAGATTCCTCAGCGTTCGGCCTCTTCCCCTTGGAGAAAAACTCTATTGCTTCCGCGAGTTCCGGCCTTCCCTCTGAATACTCTTCAATCGATATTCCCTTTGAATAAGCTTCACACGCCTGCACAAGCGCCCTTGCCCCGACTTTTGTCCCCTTGGGATGCGCGTGGCAGCCGGCGCCCATAGTTGTTATGAAATCAATCCCGCCCATAATGTCAATGAACGGCTTGAGAAGGGTCGGGTTCAGGCCCCCGGAGATTATTGGGCAGCACTTTTTCATTCCCCTCCAACTGTCGTCTTTCAATATCAGGTGTCTTGCCGAATCCTCGTTTGCGAGCCTCACCGCATCCTCGTCATGTTCAGGAATCATTCCCCATTCCTGCTCGAAGAAATGACCCTTTCCCTTGAAATGGAGAATGTTCCGCGCGGCAGTGACGTCTTCCTCCGGGCTCCCTTTCATTTTCCCGACTCCCGCAGTTCCCGTGTGTATTCCGGAGGTTCCAGCAAGCCTTGCGAATTTCGAGAGAACCAGGACGGAGAAGCCCAAGGGGTTCTCAGGTCTAGTGAACGCCCCGTGGCCCGCCCTGTGGAAATGGAGGAATACGCCCGGATATTTCCTTCTTAGAGTCTGAACTGCCATCCACCCTGCGGTTATCCCGTCAATCAAGAAGCAATAGCTTCCCGGCTCAAACCCTGCGTTCCTTATCATTTCGCACCGGGCAATCATTGTGTCATAGTCGGGGGCGGAGACGTTGAAAGAATGGACTTTTTTCTTTCCAGTCTCCTTTACCGCCTTGTCCATTGCCTCCTTCACATGGAGGACCATTTTGTCATACGGGCAGAAATCCTGGTCCGCTTGGGGCTCGTCGTTCTTGACAAAGTCCCCGCCCCCGACCCAGAAATCGTAGCAGACCTCTGCATATTCGGCGGAAGTGAGGCCCATCTTCGGCTTTACTATTGTCCCGAGTATTGGTCTATCGAAGACTCTGAGATATTCCCGAAGGTCGTCAAGGGTGTAGGACGGGCCGTCGTATTGCTCTAGCATTGAGGGGGGGAACCAGACGTCAAGGAGCTTCAATTCCGAGACCTCCTTCATCCCGAGGACGTTTCCGACAACATATGTCAGGATGTTCTGCACGTTCCCTCGCCTGTCAAAGAGCCTCCAAGGATATGCAATCCAGACGAGGTTCTTTTCCGGTTGAACTCTGTATACGAGAGCGTTCATTTCCCTGGAGAAGGGAGTCTCAGTATTGACTTTGAAATTGGTTCCAGTCGAGGACTCTGCCGCAACTTCCGCCGCCGCCTGGAGGAGGGAGAGGCTTTTTCCCGGAACTAGCCTGAAGACCGAGAGCATGTATTCCCCATTTTTTTCGTCCGGGAGCGCGAGGTTGACATACGCTTTCTGCTTTTCATTCAGTGTTGAAACAAGCTTTTCAATTTCAGTTTCCGAACCCGCCATTCAATTCGCATGAATTCCCAAATATTTAAGCAATTCTCCCCAAAATACCTCCCTCCCCCGTTCCAACAGGGGCCTTTTGTAATTTGGGCCCGGGAGATTGCGAGAAACCCCTTCGAACTGCCTATTTCTTGCCGAATTTCTTTTTGTAGAGCTTGATGCTCGCCTCAATCACTTTTTTGGCTTCTTCAGCCCCCTTCCACCCGGCAATTTCGACTTTTTTGTTCTGGAGGTTCTTGTATGTTTTGAAGAATTCGGATATTTCCTTCAAGGTGTGTTCCGGGACGTCCTTTAGGTCGGAAACCTTTGCGAACCGCGGGTCTTCTGTGGGGACAAAGAGTATCTTGTCGTCAGGGTCGCCCCCGTCAATCATTTTCAGGACTCCTATCGGCCGGGCCTCTATTAGCACTCCCGGGAATGTCGGGTTTGTCACGAGAACTAGGCCGTCTGCAGGGTCGCCGTCTTCCGCCAATGTCTGGGGAATTATCCCGTAATCGCCCGGATAGAAGACTGAAGAAAAAAGGACGCGGTCGAGTTTGACCAATCCCGTTTTCTTGTCAAGCTCATACTTGTTGTTTGACCCTTTCGGTATCTCGACAATAACGTTCATTTTCTCGGGTATTTTCTCTCCGGGCATAATTCCGTGCCACAAATCAACTGCCATTCCTTGAAATCACTCTTTCGACAAGGGGGTTTGTCCGCTATTAAATGCTTTTTCCCCGGAAAAACTCTTTTAACTTTGATTGGCTCCTGAAATAAGAATGTCCCCGGAAAAAACCTCCCACACCTTTCCTTCTGAGTTGAAGAACCCGAAAATAGTCTCCGACCTCTTCGAGACAACCAAATTCTCCCTCCTTTGGCTAGCGGTCCGGCTCTGGCTCGGTTATGTCTGGCTTGCGTCCGGCCTTGAAAAACTGTTCAATCCGGGCTGGGTCTCGACAGGGGATTCTGTCCGGGCTTTTTGGGAGAGGGCAATAATTGTCCCGGCGCTTCCCGCAAGGCCCCCAATAGCTTTCGACTGGTATAGGGAATTTTTGTCATTTCTCTTGGAAGGGGGCCACTATTCTTGGTTCGGGAAACTGATTGTTCTCGGGGAAATCGCAGTTGGCGCCGCGCTTATTCTCGGGCTTTTCACTGGCATCTCCGCATTCTTCGGGGCGTTCCTCAATTGGAATTTCATGATGGCAGGAACCGCAAGCATAAACCCCGTAATGTTTCCCCTCTCAATTCTCCTAGTTATTGCCTGGAGGGTCTCGGGTTCAATTGGCCTTGACCGTTTCATTCTCCCCTTTTTCGGGACTCCCCGGCAGCCCGGAAGCGCATTCAAGAAAAAAGGAATAGCCTAGAAACAGGAGCGCGGAAATCCAGCCGAAATTGAGGAAACTTGACGAGGAATATTTCCCCCCGGCAATTCCAAGGAGATAATAGAACGACGTAACGGCGAAACTGAAATACGCGCCCGAGAGAAATATTGCGGATTTTTTC
>Ga0209835_1000149_pt1 | contig 49067 bp, 36 predicted proteins | sample LakKivwa52mmetaG_FD_184138 | JGI IMG/M metagenome (GOLD analysis project Ga0209835, IMG submission 184138) | Anoxic lake water microbial communities from Lake Kivu, Rwanda to study Microbial Dark Matter (Phase II) - Lake Kivu water 52m metaG... | ecosystem: Environmental > Aquatic > Freshwater >...
CCATTATCAGACTGTCCTCATCAATCTTCATTCCGCGTTTTATCAGATCCTCCGCAAATGGTTTGTCTTCAATACCACCGGCATTGATCCTGACATTGAGGAACGCTCCCCTGATACACGTTCTCAGGGCGAGTGCCCCCACCCCGGCATCGGTGATGGAATTGGGATTGCCCGTCTCTACCATCGCCTTAACTACCTCGAAGGCACTGTATGCGGTTTCCATAACCCTGAACGGCACAAGGGTTGCATACTTCGTCGCTTCCTGAATAGCTTCGTTCCTTGCTTTCTTCTCCTCATCGCTCTTCTTTGGCAGTCCGAATGCAGCAAGTATACGGTTATATGCATTGGTGTCTTCATCAACCAGCATCAGCAGGGTATTCTGTATCTCCTTACCTCTTTCGGCCCACATACTGAACTCCTCCCAGCGGTCGTCCCACCCTCTCTTGTGAGATGAGAGGTTGGCTACCATTGTACCAAGAGCGGTTCCGACAGCACCTATATAGGCCGAAACCGAACCTCCGCCGGGAGCAGGCGATTCTGAAGCAGTCTCATCCATGAATTTTTTGAGTGACAGATCGGCAAGCCTCTTTACTCCTTTTTCAGCCATCACATACTCTATTATCTTCTCTGATGGTTCAAATTTGCTGATTTCATCCAGGCCCATTGACCTGATGGCTATTCTTATCAGCTCTTCGTCGGGAACCCCGGCCGAACGTTGCTGCTTACGCAGGAAGTACCGGCCCGCATCAAGAATCGATTTCAAAGGTATCAGCCCCACCAGTTCCGACCCGGTAACCCTTACTCCGCGGGCCTCGGCCTTCCGGCATACCTCATCAAATGCGACATGCACAGGGGTAACCGATATATTTGTCAGATTCATCGATATCTGTGCAATGCCGTATTCCTCTATATACCAACCAATTGCCTTTACAGCTTTAAGCGAACCCGGAATCATTACCTGGTTGCCATCCTTGTCTTTTACAATTTTCCCTGTTACAGGGTTACCTTCCCTCATAGGCCTGCCCTTCTCCCGAACATCATAGGCAATGGAGTTGGCACGTCGCGTTGAAGTAGTATTCAGGTTGACATTGAAAGCCACCAGGAAATCCCTTGCCCCCACTGCTGTTGCACCTGTGCGGGCATTGAAAGCAGCCGGACCGAAATCGGGTTTCCAGGCCGGATCGGAAAGCTTTTTCTTAAGCCCCTCGTATTCTCCTGACCGGCAGTCGGCGAGGTTTCTCCTTTTCTCCTCAAATGCAGCATTTTCATAACAATATACAGGAATGGAAAGCTCCTCCCCGATTCTTCGGGCCAGCTTCCTGGCATATTCAACTGTCTCTTCCATTGTTATACCTGATACCGGAACCAGTGGACAGACGTCGGTTGCACCCATCCGGGGATGCTCACCTGTATGCTTCGACATGTCGATAAGTTCTGATGCCTTCGTTACGGCCCTGAAGGCTGCCTCGCAAACCTCCTCCGGTGAACCGACAAATGTGACTACTGTCCGGTTAGTATCCTTGCCCGGGTCAACATCAAGGAGTTTTACTCCCTCAACGGTCTCAATGACTTGGGTTATCTGTTTGATGATATTCATGTCGCGGCCCTCAGAGAAGTTAGGGACACATTCGAGTATACGGGGAGAATTGCTTGTCATATTTCGATAGTATTATATTATTGAGATGGTTTGATCTGATCCAGAGTTCATAGAGTTCATAAAGTTCATAGAGTTCATAAAGTTCATAGAGTTAATAGAGTTCATAAAGTTCCAGTTTCAGGTAAAAAGGGACAAAAGGCTGAATTTACCTGCCGGATTCCCTGATTGTTTTTCCGGTCTGGGCAAATATAGCGATGAGTTCATTTAGTTCGTCAATTACCTGTTGGCTAATTTCTGAAGATACCCATTCCAGTTCACCGATAATCATCATCCAATATATTGCCTCACTTGTTTCCGACTCGCAGATCTTCATCCTGTTAACAAAGTCGGGTCTGCTTCTTGAACGGTTGGCTTCCCTGTAGTTTGCTCCTATACTGCTGCCAGCTTTCGTCAACTGATTCCTTATCACTTTACCCTCCGGAGAATTGGGAAGTGATCCGGAAAGCTTGATTATTGATATAGCCAGCTTTCTCGTCCTCTCCTCCAGCTTTCGTGCAAACTCCTTATTATCCATCCGATAGAATTATTTTAACAACCAACTCCATAACCCATTAACTCTTTAACTCTAGTTCACTTTAGCTCACTTTAGCTCACTTCACCCTTCAAAACCACCCTCTCAACCAGATTACTTCCGTATGCATAGGGAAGGAACTCATAAGAAGGTATCTCTTTTGTGATAATAAGATTTGCCACCTTACCCCTGGTTATTGAGCCGTGAGTATCTGAGATACCCATTGCATAAGCTGAATTGATGGTAACTGCATTGATTACCTCGGCAGGAAGCATTCTCAGTTTAATGCATCCGAACGACATTATCAGTTTCATATTACCCTGTGGTGAGGAGCCCGGGTTGTAGTCAGAAGCCAGGGCAACCGGCAGGCCTGCATTGATCATTTTGCGGACGGGAGGGTCTGTCATTCCCAAAAAGAAAGCAGCCCCCGGAAGAAGCGTAGGCATGGTATCGGAACCAAGCAGGGCTTCAATCTCATCATCACCGGTAAATTCAAGATGATCGACTGAGAGGGCATTGTACTTTACTCCGGTCTGAATGCCACCCGAGAAGCCTAGCTCATTCGCGTGGAGCTTTGGCCGGAGCCCATATTTGATTCCTGCCATGAGAATCTGTTCAGTCTCGTCAACAGTGAAAAAGCCCTTGTCGCAAAAGACATCAATATAGTCGGCCAGATCTTCTGAAGCCACCCGCGGTATCATCTCATTAATTATCAGGTCGATATAACCTTCCCGGTTATTCCGGTATTCGGCGGGTATGGCATGCGCTCCCAGAAATGTCGGTTTAACCTCAATCGGTGAACTTTCGGATATTCTCCTGATTACGCGGAGCATCTTAAGTTCCGATTCAGTATCAAGACCATATCCGCTTTTTATCTCCACCGCTCCGGTTCCAAACCCGATGATCTCATTTATGCGCTCCATCGACTGCCGGTACAACTCATCTTCAGAGGTTTCACGTAGCAGCTCTGCAGAATTAAGTATGCCTCCTCCCCTTCTGGCAATCTCCTCGTAAGAAAGTCCTCTGATCTTATCCATATATTCCAGTTCCCGGCTTCCAGCATACACAATATGTGTGTGGCTATCGCAGAATGACGGGAGGACGAAACGTCCTGAAGCATCAATAACCTCATCAGCAGTAACCCCGGAAGGCATTTGAACCATTCTTCCGTAACCTGCAATCTTTTCATCTTCCGTAAGTATCCAGCCGTTCTCTATCACACTTAATACTGACATTTCAGCCCCGGCCCTGAACTGTGGGACATCGTCACCAGCCTGAATAATTCCCCTGATGTTCTTAATCAGTATGCTCATATCTGTAGGATTGAGCGCCAAAGGTAATAAATAAGGTGAAATAGCGTGGGGCATGGATAAGGGTATTCGGGAATCGGTATTCGGGAATTCGGTATTCGGTATTCGGGAATTCGCAGAGGTATAACTCTGATAATTAGTATATTAAATCTTTGAGCAGTAACCAGTAACCCTCCTACGCTGAAGCTTCGGAGGGCGAAGCCCGCAATCTGCAATTTTCGCTCCTTCCGGCTTGCATTTTCCGATTTTAATTATCTTTAGTCGCAATTAAAACCACAGACTATGAAAAAGATCCTTACACTTTTTGTAATCATCAGCCTCTCTGCCGGCATTAATGCACAGGATGCAAAGCCAAAAACGGGATGGAATTTCGGGGTACTTCCTACCATTACTTTCGACACTGACCTCGGATTTCAGTACGGCGGGCTTGTAAACCTGTTTAACTACGGTGACGGTAATATTTTTCCAAACTACTACCAGTCGCTCTATTTTGAAGTATCGAGATTCACCAAGGGCAGTGGTATTAACCGGTTTATGTTCGACTCGGAACATCTTATTCCGGGTATTCAGTATACAGTTGATCTCAGCTATCTTACCGATGAGGCTTATGACTTCTATGGATTCAACGGATACGATGCCGTTTTCAACAGAGAGTGGTCAGATTCAGAATCAGCCGAATACAGAACCAGAATGTTTTACAGAAACAAGCGGCAGTATTTCAGGTTCAAGAACGATTTCCAGGGGAATCTGGCAGGGGATAATCTTAAATGGAACGCCGGGTTCAATATCCAGAAATTCACGGTGGGACTGGTTGACATAGAAAAGCTGAACAAGGGCAAGGATGAGGATCTTCTTCCGACACACGATGTTCAGCCGGGACTGTACGAACTATACCGCGACTGGGGAATAATCAGCGCTGACGAGTTTGACGGCGGATGGGTGAATACCGTAAAGGCAGGTGTTACCTACGACACACGCGACAACAAGGCTAACCCCATGAAGGGTCTCTGGACGGAAGCAGGTGTGGAATCATCACTTGATTTTCTGGGCAGCGAAGCGACATTCGGGAAATTCTACTTTACACACCGGCAATACTTCACGCTGGTTCCGAATGATCTGAGCTTTGCATACCGGCTGGGCTATCAGACGACCCTGTTTGGTGATGCACCCTCATACTACCAGTCACAGGTAATTGTATCAATTCTCCGCGGTGCAACGTCTGAAGGTCTCGGAGGAGGGAAATCTCTCAGGGGGGTCCTCAGGAACAGGGTTATCGGTGATGGCTTTGTCTATGGTAATGCCGAACTGAGATGGAAGGCCGTCAGATTCAATTTCATAAACCAGGCATTCTATATAGGTGTTAACGGATTTGCCGACTTCGGAATGGTAACGAAGAAGATCGGATTTACTCCTCCGGTTATTATACCGAACGGAGTGACATATGAGGATTTCTTCAGCACCGATGCCGAAAAGCTTCACTTCACAGCCGGTGGTGGTTTGAGAATAGTGATGAATGAGAACTTCATTATTGCCATCGACCTCGGTAAGGCGTTCAACGAGCAGGATGGCGGAATGGGATTCTACATGGGACTGAACTACCTGTTTTAGAGACTCCTGAGCAGATATGCCAGAGGCACTGCCAGGTAATTACCTACAACATAACCGATAATCCCCACGGTAAGCCCGGTGGTGATGACATCCTTGTTCCTGAGGGCAGCCGCCACAACCGGAACGAACGGGGGTGAGTAGATCAGTGCTGTTGTAGTGATAAGGAAATTGTCGGTATCAACCTTAAAAATAACTGAAAGCAGCAGGTGCAGAATCATCGACCCGAAATATGCATAAAGAATAAACAGAAAAAGATGTATATACCTGATGCTGAAAACAATGCTAAGGTCTGCCATCGACGACACCACAAGTGAAAAAATTAGTATCAGGTACATGCCAAGCTGAAAAGTCTTTTCAATCCGGTTTATCTTCCTGAATAATGAAGCAATGATCCCAAATGTTGTGATTGCCAGGATCACAACCACCATCTGGGGAAGAGCGGTCAGTACCAGGCTTAATCCGGCTGAAACAGCAAAGATCAGCAATGAGATACCAGTTGCCGCCAGCAATCCGGATAACCTTCTCTTGTTTAACATGCCGGTGAAATCGTCCATATCCTCGATTTCTTCTACCAAATCGCTTGTGTCCCCTGTAATTTCTGGCTTCACAAACTTTGGCAGGACCAGTCCGAAAACCTGCCGGCCGGCCGTAATGAAAAATATAATTGTAAATGCTCCGATAATCAGGTCATAGGTGTGAGTCATAATAAACAGTGAGGGATCAACATCAAGAGCAGTCCTGATAGCAGCAAGGTTAGGTGTGCCTCCGGTGTAGACTCCTGTCAGAAGGCCTGCGACCTTCCATCCGTCGGGAATCATATCTCCGAAAATAAGATATCCAGTTGATATTATGATGACTACAGACACAAAAGCAAGTATCATGGAAAGGAATCCCTGGCCAGCCAGTTTGAACCAGCGCCTGATATTAAGCGAAAGCAGAAGCATGGGGATGGCCAGGGGAACAATGAGAGTCAATACAATATCCTGAAGCCCTGCTATCTGGTTCACATACTGATCGGCTTGATTCAGAACACCATCTGCAAGCAATCCCTCCATCTCACCCGATGGTAATACCGACCTGCCCTGCAGAGCAAACCTGAATGCTTCGGAACCCTTTGGCAGAATTCCGACATTACCCATTACAAGTCCGAAGAAGTAAGCCATAACCACGGTGCCGAGCTTTTTGAAGAACGACCATTTCCTGCACATGGTTATTATCACCAGTGGGAAAGTAAGATAGAACACGACAAGAAGAACCAGCTTAATCATTTTTCAGGTTTATTTGGTTGGTACCAAATGTAAAAAATGCGGTCCACACCGTTAATGGGCCGCACTTAAAATAAGCCTTTATACTTACGGTCTAGTCGCAAATACACTCATCAAAACTCTTGTTGTATTGCTCAATAGCCTTCTGACTCATACCCATACTTGAGAAGCCGCCATCATGGTACAGGTTCTGCATTGTAACCTTCCGGGTAAGGTCAGAGAAAAGTACCACGCAGTAGTTGGCACACTCTTCTGCAGTTGCGTTGCCAAGTGGTGACATTCGTTCGGAGAAGTCGGTAAGGCTGTCGAAACCTGCTACGCCGGAACCTGCCGTCGTGGGGGTTGGTGATTGTGATATAGTATTGACCCTTACTCTTTTATCACGACCATAAATATACCCGAAGCTGCGGGCTATTGACTCGAGCAGGGCCTTTGCATCACCCATATCGTTGTAACCTGCCAGGGTGCGCTGCGCAGCAACATAACTTAAAGCAACTACTGAACCCCATTCATTGATGGCATCCATTCGGTATGCCGTCTGCAATATCCTGTGGAAACTCAGAGCCGAAATATCCAGGGTTTTGAGCATGTTTTCATAGCCGATCTCAGGATAGGGAATTCCTTTCCTGACGTTCGGCGACATCCCTATTGAGTGAAGGACAAAATCGATTTTACCTCCGAAGATCTCCATTGCTTCTGTAAAAAGCTTTCCGAGATCATCCATGCTGGTTGCATCGGCAGCGATAACTTTACTGCCGGTAAGCTCAGCCAACTCATTAATGGTACCCAGACGCATGGCCACAGGGGCATTTGTAAGAAGCAGCCTTGCACCCTGTTCATGAGCCTTGAGTGCTACCTGCCAGGCAATTGACTTCTCATTCAGGGCACCGAAGATGATGCCGGTCTTTCCTTTTAATAATCCGTTTGACATGGTTGATATGTTACTGGTTGCGGGTTACGGGTTAAAATGGCGTTATGGCGTAGTGGCGTAGCGGGGATACCATATATGCTCCATGCTCTCCCGACCTTCGGTACGGGACTTCGCTTCGCTTCGCATGCCTTTCAACCTTAAATCGTTAATCTTAAATCGTTAATCTTAAATCGTTAACCGAGCTCCGATATGTCGGAGCGAGCTCACCGAACCGAGCCGAAGGCGAGTTCGCGACCAGCGGGAGCAACCTGAAAGCCGTAGGTAATCTTAAATCAGATATCAGATATCGTAAATCAGACATCAGATATTCTTTTTAAAAAGCGTTCTGGCATGCTCCACTGCCGCATCGGTAATTTCACTTCCGCTTAGCAGCCGCGCCACCTCCATAACTCTCTCCTCCTTTGATAACAACTTAAGGTGTGTAATTGTTGAATCAGAAGTGTCATTTTTATAAACAAAATAGTGAGTATCGCCGAGGGCGGCTATCTGGGGCAGGTGAGTAATATTGATTACCTGCATGGTTTTTCCCATCTGGGCAAGCATGTCGCCCACCATTCCTGCCACTTCTCCCGAAACACCCGAGTCAATCTCATCGAATATAACCGAGGGGAGGCGTCTGCTTTTCGAAAGCAGGTATTTCAGGCTCAGCATCACCCTTGAAAGCTCACCTCCTGAGGCAACGCGTGAAAGAGTTTCAGGGGGCACCTGCCTGTTTGCTGAAAAGAGGAACTCTGCCCTGTCGTCACCGGTTGGCATGTAACCGTTTGCCGCCGATAACCTTACCGAGAACCTTGCGTTGGGTATCCCCAGCGACTTCAGGAGTCCGGCGACGGTTGACTCAAGAACACCGGTTACCTTTGACCGGGATTCAGTAAGCAGCCGCGATGCCGAGGCTAGCCTTTCACTGCAGAGTTTAAGCAGTGGCTCAAGTTCAATGAGTCGCTCATCGCCGGTCTCTATGCCCGTAACCAGCTTCTCAATCTCAGCCGCTTTCTCTATAAGCTCTTCAAGTGTATTAACCCTGTGCTTGTGCATAAGAGCATTAAGCTGATCGAGGCGGTCATTGATAATCTGAAGCCGCTGCGGATTGTCCTCGGTAAGGTTCAGCACCTGCGAAAGCGTGGCTGCAATGTCGTCGAGTTCAATTCCGGCCGATTCCAGCCTCGCCAGCATTTCGTCTCCTCCACCGATATAACCGGCCACCCTTTGAAGAGCCGATCTTGCATCGCGTATCATTTTCAGAGCAGAAATATCGTCTGATGAGAGGGCCGAGGTAACAGCACCGAGAGCCAGTCTGATATCACCTGCATGTGCAAGAGTCTCCCTCTCCTGCTCCAGCCCCTGTTGTTCACCGGGAACCAGTGCTGCCTCCTTCAACTGGGTAAGCTGAAACTGGTAATACTCCAAATCGGCCTTGTTGCGGTCGGTGTTTTCCTTCAGGGAGTCATATTCCTTTCTTAACTGCCGGTACTCTTCGTAAACCTCCCGGTACGAGTGAAGCAGACTACTGTTTCCGGCAACCGAATCAATAACTCCAAGCTGAAAGGCGCTGTCATTCAGAAGAAGGTTGTTGTGTTGTGAATGGATATCGACAAGTCTGTCGCCTATATCCCTGAGAATATTCAGGTTAACAGGAGTGTCGTTGACGAAGGCCCTGGACTTGCCGGCAGGATTTATCTCGCGCCGCAGAATAGTGTTATCATCATAATCGAGGTCATTCTCGCCAAAGTAAATCTCCATCTCCTTCCCTGCCAGATTGAAAAGTCCTTCCACCACGCACTTCTCATCCTTGTTGAGCAGTACCGATGTGTCGGCCCTGTTGCCAAGAATCAGCGACAGGGCACCAAGCAGAATTGATTTGCCGGCTCCTGTTTCACCGGTAATGATGGTGAGTCGCCCGCCGGGCTCCATATTTAGTTCCCTGATTAACGCATAATTCTGAACCGAAAGCCTGACAAGCATAATTACCCCGGGGAATTAGTTGGAACTCAGTATCTTCTCGTACTTCGATTTATTTGCCGGATCAATCTCGGTAAGTATCTGTACCACACGGCTCTTCTCCTCGGGAAACGCCCGGCTGTAGATATTCACCAGTTCGTCGGCCTTAGCCTCCAGCACCACCTGCATGTAGTACATGAAAGGATCGGGGCGTGTGCGGTAAACCTGCTGCAGGAGCCTCAGACTCTCTACCATGGCTGTCCGTGATTCGTTTATACGTGATTCCATAGGGTCGAGCCCCTTTATGTGATACTCGTAAACGAAAAGCCTCACCATCTGGTACTGTCTGTCAAGAACGTTCTTAACCAGCCAGTAGCGGTTTCTGTTTCTCGAACCGTCATAAGGTTTCCAGCCCGACTCAGGAGCTGTCTGGGCGTTGGTAACTATCTTCTCGGCCATCTGGAAATACTCGGTTCCCCCTTCAGCTGAATAGCTATCGTAGTCAAACCCTATAATCATATATGCATAATATGCCAGCAACGAAACAAGGTTCGACCGGTGACTGTTCGGGTCGAACTCGAGTGGCTGAAACTCTACATACCTGAACTGCACGTTATTATCAACAAAATTCAGTATGGTTGAGTTGTAAGTTGTGTTGTAGACCGGACGCCGGAGCTGCACCTGCAGCGTACCCCTGAACTCATCGGCTGATAGCTGCTCGGTAAGGTTTATCATAATATTGCAGTCGATGCGTTCGGAATAGCTGTAGACATGGTTGGTCCATACCATGTTGTTCATGAACTCGTAGATATCGCGCTGCATTGTCTGAAAAACCTGCCTGTTTGAGCCCTGAATCCGCTGGGCGGTAACCTGCACATTGCACATAAGTTCCTGGCCGCCGGCATGGGTAACTGCAAGGGCTGAAAAGAGCACTACAATCAGGCACGACTTTCTCATTTCCTCATTTTTTGGCGCAACGAAGCAATTTTCTTAAGGATGTCGTACGCTACTTCATCCTTCGGTTTTAACTCAAATTTATCAATTTTATTGTACCTGTCAATAATGGTGACCCTGTTTGTTGCAACCCCGAAACCGGCTCCCTCGTCGCGCAACGAATTCAGAACAATCATGTCGAGGTTCTTCCTTTGAAGCTTTCCAACGGCATTCTCAATCTCATTGTCGGTTTCAAGGGCGAAGCCCGCCAGGGTCTGGTTACTCTTTTTGGCGGAACCAAGGGCTGCTGCAATATCGGTCGTGGGTTTCAGCCTGATAATGAAATCGTCAGAGCCTCTCTTCACCTTCGTCACGTGTGCTATTTCAGGGGTAAAATCGGCTACCGCCGCGGCCAGAATTGCAATATCACAATGGGGAAACAACCTGAAACATGCTTCAGCCATTTCGGCTGCAGAGGTAACCCTGTGAACGTGGTATGGCGAACCCTCAGGCGTAGCCACGCCGGGACCGGCAACAAGCTGAACCTCAGCGCCACAAACGGCTGCCGCAGTGGCAATTGAAATACCCATTCTACCCGAGGAGTGATTTCCGATAAACCTTACCGGATCGATCGATTCATATGTTGGTCCGGCGTTAACCAGTACCTTCAGCCCTTTGAGATCGGGCTTTTTTTTTTTGCGAGAATATCCCTTATCAGACTCATTATGGTCTCGGGTTCCGCCATGCGCCCCTTACCCTCCAGTCCGCTGGCCAGTTCGCCGGTTTCAGGCTCGGCAATGTGGTTGCCAAAGCTTTTGAGCCGTGCAATGTTTGCCGCCGTGGCAGGATGTTTCAGCATGTCGAGATCCATGGCCGGAGCTAGCAGCACCGGGCAACGGGCCGAAAGATAGGTGGTAAGCAACAGGTTATCGGCAACCCCCGATGCCATTTTTGCCATTGTATTGGCTGATGCCGGTGCAATTACATACAGGTCCGACCAGAGGCCAAGATCAATGTGGCTGTTCCAGTCTCCGTTTTCGGGATTGAAAAAGTCGACAAGTACGGGATTCCTCGACAGCGTGGCAAGTGTAAGAGGGGTTATGAACTCCTTTGCAATGGGAGTCATTACAACCTTCACCTCAGCTCCCTCCTTTACCAGAAGCCTCACCAGGTGAGCAGTCTTGTAGGCTGCTATTCCGCCTGTAACCCCTACCAGTATGTGTTTGCCCCTGAGCATCGGGCTTCAGTTATTTAGTTTTTGACCTGTTTTCCTTTTCGGGATTCCTGAAATATATCCTCCCGTCTTCAAACTCGGCGATCGAAATAAGAGATGGTTTTGGAAGCCTCTCGTAATATTTCGATATCTCTATCTGTTCCCTGTTCTCAAATACTTCCTCAAGGTTGTCGGAAAATGATGCGAACTCTTCAAGCTTCTTGTTTAGCTCCTGCTTGATCTCAACACTTATCTGATTGGCTCTCTTTGAGCAAACCACAACTGCCTCATAAAGGTTATCTGTAGTTTCGTCAAAGGTCGAAATGTTACGGGTTACAGTTGTTACGGGGGCATTTGACTTCTTGAAATCCATATGTCAGTTTTTATCGTTTTCGGTTCCGATGTCTGTGATTTTTATTACCCTGGACAGAGCATCATAAATCTTCTTCACTTCCTTCTGAAAGGTTCCCTCAGGGTACTCTTCGGTGTATGTAAGATAGTCATCATAAGCTTCCAGATACCTCTCCATCTGCTTCTCGCGGAATGAGAACTGAGCATACAGGAACTGGGAATTAAGCTTCAGATACATCATCTCCTCCCGGTATTTTGTATCGGGGTACTCGTTAAGACTGTTGTTGAGAGCCACTACCGCGGCACGGTACTGCTTCATGTCGTAATAGAGCCTGGCGCTGAGGTAGGATTTTTCAACAAGGTTCTCCTCCATCTCCCTGATTATCATGTCGGCTTCTGCAATCCTGTTGCTGGCAGGATATCTTCGCTTGAAAAGCAGCATTCCCTCAATTGCCTTCCTGGTGTTATCCTGATCCAGTTCCGGTTTAGGCGACATCTTGTAGTCACAATAGGCGGCCATGAAGAGAGCCTCTTCGGCATATCTGCTGAAAGGGTAGGTTCCGCTGAAGGTTGTGAAATAGGTGCCGGCCATTATATAGTCGCGTAATTCATAATAAGCCCTGGCATTGAGCCAGTTAAGCTGCTCTGCCTCATCAGATGCCCTGTATCTCGGAAGAATCTGTGCAAACAGCTCGGTAGCCTTCACAAACTTGCGTGCCTCGTAATACTCAATCGCCTTATCCTTCTTAAGCTGGTAATCGCTGCTTTTCAGCAGCTTCTCATACTCACCGCATGAAGCCGCAAATAGTGCGATTATGACCGCTAAAATGATTCTGATCTTCATATCCTGAAATGTTGCGCAAAATTACTATAATTTTTTGTATTACGATCTAATAACGTAGTAATTGGGGGAATATTTTGGCGGCGGTGTGGGGTGCGGGGTGCGGGGTACACGGTAAAGGTTCCTGGTTGCGGGTTCATGATAATGACGTAATGGCGTAATGGCGTAAGGGGCGTAAAAGGGGTAAAAGGGGTAATGGTGTAAGGGTGAAACGGAGCTTCCATCTCTGTGCTCCGTGCCATGCCCCATGCCTTGTCAGCCATAGCTCTTCGAGGGCCGTAGCCTTGGCGAAGGTCCTTTAGCGAAGGCTGTCCCCATGCCCCATACCCTGTGCCCTCCCAACCTTCGGTACGGGACTTCGCTTCGCATGCCTTTGAATCTTAAATCGTTAATCTTAAATCAGATATCAGATATCGGAAATCAGAAATCAGATATTCCTGCGCTCCCGACCTTTGGTGCGGGACTCCGCTTCGCTTCGCCAGCGCTCTTTGCGGCGGAGCAGCCCGGATGCCGGATGCCGGAAAATTAAGTATTTATAAGTATCACAACATAATTGTTTATATCTATTTTTGCGGCTGAAAACCAAAAAAACGGCATAACGTGGATATTTTTGAAAAGATCAGGTCGAACAGGGGTGCCCTTGGTCAGTACCAGGAGCAGGCTCACGGGTATTTTGCATTTCCAAAGCTTGAGGGAGAGATTGCACCCAGAATGAAATTCATGGGGAAAGAGGTTCTTACATGGAGCCTTAACAACTATCTCGGACTAGGCAACCATCCCGATATCAGGAAAGTTGACGCCGAAGCCGCCGCTCAGTACGGTCTTGCATACCCTATGGGTGCCCGGGCAATGTCGGGGCAGACATCGCTTCATGAAAAATTTGAAAGGATGGCTGCCGAATTCACCGGCAAGGAGGATGCGTACCTGCTCAACTACGGATATCAGGGTATGGTGTCAATAATTGATGCTCTTGTCGACCGGCACGATGTAATAGTTTACGATTCGGAATCACACGCCTGCATTATCGATGGTCTGCGTATGCACATGGGTAAACGGTTTGTGTTCCCGCACAATGATATAACCAGTTGTGAGAAACAGCTTCAGAGGGCAGAGAACCTGACAGCCGGAACCAACGGCGGTATCCTGCTGATTACTGAGGGTGTATTCGGCATGGCAGGCGACCTTGGAAAACTTGATGAAATTGCGGCACTGAAGAAGAAATACAAGTTCAGGCTGCTGGTTGATGATGCACACGGATTCGGCACCATGGGTAAAACCGGAGCCGGTACCGGTGAACACTTCGGTGTTCAGGATCAGATTGACGTGTACTTTGCAACTTTCGCCAAGTCGTTTGCCGGAATCGGGGGTTTCGTATCAAGCACCAGGGATGTTGTCAACTACCTTCGCTACAACCTCAGATCACAGATATTCGCCAAGTCACTGCCCATGGCCATGACAATTGGTGCAATAAAGAGACTTGAGATGCTGGAACAGCACCCCGAACTCAAAGATAAGCTCTGGACAATTGTCAATGCGCTTCAGAAGGGCCTCAGGGAGGCCGGTCTCGACCTTGGCAAGACTGAATCACCGGTAACACCTGTGTTTCTCAAGGGTGGTATACCCGAGGCTACACAGGTAACCTATGATCTCAGGGAGAACTACGGAGTATTCTGTTCAATAGTGGTTTACCCGGTGGTGCCGAAGGATGTGATATTGCTCAGACTCATTCCTACCGCATCACATACCCTCGAGGATGTTGAATACACAGTCAAATGCTTTAAGGCAGTAAAGGAAAAACTGGAGAAAGGACTCTATCCGAAAGAAGTAGCTGATTTTACAAAATCGGCGAAACGATAATTATAAACTTCGACCAGAATGCCGGCTACTCTGTTTTATGGTAGCCGGCATTACTGTTTTAAAACCTCCCGCCGGATGCCGGATGCCGGATGCCGGATGCCGATTTTTTATTATTTTTGAACCGCTCCGCCCGTTATGGCAACGAACTGGCAGAGATACGGGAAATGAAAAGGAAAAAACACAGAATCTCAATCAACAGACGCAATTTTGTCCAGTGGTCGTCGGTAATAGGAGGCTCGGTGCTTGCCTTGCCGGCTTTCGAGGCACTGGCAGCAACAGGCAGCGGGAAGCCTGAGAAAAGCAGCAGTAAGTTATCAGGGTATAATAAGGCTCAGGAACCCGATGCCATTATCCGCACTGCCTGTCCCGGACATAACTGCGGAGGCCGCTGTCTGCTGAAGGTTCACGTAACCGGAGGCGTTATTACGCGCATTGAAACCGACGACAGGCCCTACGACGGAATCGACGACCCGCAGCTGAGGGCATGCGTAAGGGGCAGGGCATACAGGAAGAGGCAGTACCACCCCGACAGACTTAAATACCCTATGAAACGCACCGGCAAGCGCGGAGAGGGTAAATTCGAACGTATATCGTGGGATGAGGCCCTGGCAATTATGCACAGCCGCATTACCGACATTAAAACGCGCTTCGGCAACTCGGCCATCTACGTTCCTTACGGCACCGGCTCATACAACAACACCAACGGGCGCTGGCCGGCAGCCCGGCTGATGAACCTCATAGGCGGTGCCCTCGGCTACTACAACAGCTACAGCTGGGCCAGCATAAACGTTGCCACACCGTACGTATACGGCACCCTCGACACAGGCAACCAGCGCCAGGACTGGCTCAACTCGAAATATATCATTATGTGGAGCTGGAATCCGGCCGAAATGAAGGACGGAACCAACAGCGACTACATGATCAGGAAGGCACGCGAGAACGGAGCCAGAACCGTCTGTATTGATCCCAGGATGAGCCTGAGCGCCATTTCACTGGCCGATGAATGGATTCCCATCAGGCCGGGAACCGACACCGCCATGATGAGTGCAATGGCTTATGTCATCATAACGGAAAAACTCACCGACGACGAATTTATTAAGCGCTGCTGCATCGGATTCGACAAATCACAGATGCCACAGGGGTACGAAAATGAAGAGTCTTATTCAGAATATATTCTTGGAACCCGCGACGGTGTGCCTAAAACACCCGGATGGGCGGAGAAGATAACTTCTGTCCCGGCAGCCACTATTGCCCGTATCGCCCGCGAATACGCCACAGCCAAACCGGCGGTTCTCTATCAGGGTTACGGCATGCAGCGCAGGGCCTACGGCGAGGAGGTGGTGAGGGCCGGTGCCGTGCTGGCTGCAATAACCGGCAATGTCGGTGTGCCGGGCGGATGGGCCAGCGGCCTTGCCAACCAGGTTGGCGGAGCCCCCTTCTGGACGGTACTGCCAATGGGTACCAATCCGGTGAAGGGGCGAATACCCGTGTACCTGTGGACAGAAGCCATTACCCGCGGCAGGGAAATGACAGCAGCAACCGACGGTTTGCAGGGAGCTGACCGGCTCGACAACAACATAAAACTCATATGGTCGGTGGCCTCAAACATCCTTATGAACCAGCACTCCAACCTTAACCGCACGGCTAAAATCCTGCGCGACGAGAAACTGGTGGAGTTCATTGCGGTACAGGATAACTTCCTCACCTCCACCGCCATGTTCGCCGACCTTGTTCTGCCGGCATGCACACAGTTCGAGGTATGGGGCGTGAGCGACGGATGGAAATATGGAGAAGAGGTAATTCTGATGCCCAGGGTTGTGGAACCTCCGTTCGAAACCAAAAGCGACTACCGCATATGCGCCGAACTGGCTCAGAAATTTGGCGTTTATGACGAATTTACAGAGGGGGGCCGCGATGAGATGGCTTGGACACAATGGATCATCGATGAAGTATACCGCAAGAGGTGGTTCCCCGAAATGCCCGTGTTCAGGGTGATGAGTGCATCGAACCAGGGAGTATACTCAAGAAAGGTCGAAAAGCCAAAGGTAGCCTTCGAAGAGTTCAGGAAAGACCCCGCAGCCAACCCGCTCCGTACCCCATCTGGCAAGGTTGAACTCTTCTCGGCGCGTCTGAAGGAAATGAACAACCCCGAAATCCCCCCGGTTCCCAAATATATTCAGGAGTGGGAAAGTCCGTTCGGACCCGAGGCAAAAAAGTACCCGCTGCAGGCAATGGGACACCACTACATGCCAAGGGTGCACTCAACCCACAACAACAATCCGTGGACCATGGAGGCTTTCCCGCAGGTAGTGTTTATGAACCCGGCCGATGCGGCCTCACGAAACCTCAAGAACGGAGACATGGTTCGCGTGTGGAACGACCGGGGAATAATCGCTCTGCCATGCAGGATTACACGTAAAATAATGCCCGGCCTTGTCGATATACCTCAGGGCGCATGGTATAAGCCTGATTCTGAGGGCATTGATCGGGGTGGCTGCATTAACACCCTTACTTCCGAGAAATGGACTCCCCTTGCAAAAGGCAATCCGCAGCATACAATAATGGTACAGGTTGAAAAACAGATCAGATAATACAAGGTAAATGAAACGACCGGCTTTTTACTTCGATTCAACGGCATGTTCCGGCTGCAAGGCCTGCCAGGTGGCCTGCAAGGACAAAAACGACCTGTCGCCCGGACTGACATGGCGCAGAATATATGAGATTGAAGGGGGCGACTGGGTACGTAAAGATGGTGCCATCACCGAAAAACCATTCGGTTACTTTCTGTCGGTTTCGTGCAACCATTGTGCCGAGGCTCCCTGTATCGGTTCCTGCCCCACCGGCGCCCTCCATGCCAACGAAGACGGCTTCATCATCCTCGATTACATGCTCTGCATGGGCTGCAACTACTGCGAATGGACCTGTCCGTACGGTGCGCTGAAGATGGATTCCTCAAGGGGTATCATGACCAAGTGCGACTTCTGTATCGATTACCTTTATGAGGGGCGGAACCCGGCCTGTGTAGACGCATGCCCGATGCGTGCGCTTGAGTTCGGGTATTTCGATACCCTCTCGGCCCGGAGGGGAACAACGGCTGTTGTGTTCCCGCTGCCCGACCCGGCACAGACGAAGCCGGGACTGGTGATCAGGCCGCACCGCGATGCTTCAAAAGCCGGTGAAGGAAATGCAGAGGTAAACAATACCGAGAAATACTGAACATGGAGCACTTCATTTCACTGTGGCTCTTCACCTTTGCCTCGCAGGCTGCAGTTGGTATGGTGCTGGTGAAGGCTGTACTGCTGATAGCAGGAAGGATTGGCGGAGATGATATCAGAACAGAGAAACTGCAAAAGGCCATTACCCTGCTGCTGCTCTTCTCGCTTGCCACCGCCTTCTTTCACCTTGGCAAACCATTCAGGGCGGTATATGCCCTCAACAATATCGGAACCAGTCCGCTTTCTATGGAGATAGCCTCCCTCTCACTGCTGCTGGTGACCGCCGCTGCCGGAGTATGGCTCTGCCTCCGGGGTACTGTTAATTTATTAACACGACTGCTTCCGGCGGTTGAGGTGGCTGCCGGATTGCTTCTTCTGCTGACAATGACTGCGGTATACATGCTGCCCTCGGTTCCCGCATGGTATACAGCAATGACACCCCTGGCATTTGTCCTTACGGTCGTTTCAGCCGGGCCGGCTGCATTTGCCATGGTTGCACGAAACGACATCCCGGGCGGTTCACGATGGCTTCTGGCGGCAGGTGCCGTTGCTGCGATGCTCCTTGCCGCATCGGGGGTGGCGGGCGTGGCCGGCCGTGGCACCCTGGTTCTGATGCTTTTCATTCTTCAGGCTGCTCTTGCCCTTGCGGCTTTTGTTCTGATTTCCCGTCGCTTTAACGCCCCGGATTTGAACAAAAACAGCCGTATGACAGTTATAACAGCGATACTTGTGCTTATGTCGGGTTTCATTGCCCGGTTGCTGTTTTTTCTATCATACGATAATACCATTTTATGAAAGTAGTCACCGAAGAGGATAAGGAGAACCTGCTCAAGGGTTACAGTATGCTGCTCTATTTTGCCGGCAGCATGGTTATGTTTGAGCCTGTTGAGGAGTGCGTTACCGAATTCTGGAGGAACGGGATACTGAAGAGGCTTCCGGTAAGCAGTACCAATCCGAGGTTTCTTGAGGCTGCATCAATGTTGCATGACTCCTGCGATGATCCTTCAACATGCCTGACAAACCTCAGGGACGACTATCTACGGCTATTCACCGGAGCAGGAACCATGCTGGCACCGCCATATGAATCGGTAATACTGGGCAACGAGCACATCATTTTCGACAAACCAGCACTTGAGGTAAGGGAGTTTTACAGGGCCTACGGCTGGAAATCGCGCTTCGAGGGCAAAATTCCCGATGACCACCTGGGTACCGAGATACTGTTTATTAACCTCATGGTAGACAAATATTTGTCTCTTGATGACGAGGCTTGTCGCCGGGAAATGAGAAATGAGATGCTGCGGTTTATTGAAGCCCACCCCATGAGGTGGATCGGAACCTGGCAGGCGATGGTCGAAAAACATGCCAGGACAAAATGCTTCCGCGGAATAGCCATGCTGCTGCATGCCTCACTTGAGGATATCGTCGGAATCGTCAGGAGCTGGAAGGAATAAAAAAGCGGACCTGAATACGCCTGAGTATTCCCATTCCTGCCGTTGAACTACCTGACAAGTATTAAATCCTGTCGCATATGCCGGATAACACAAACTCCGGTTCCGGCAATTTGCTTATTTTTATGAAAACCAACCCGGCAAGTATGAAACGTATTTACCTGCTCACAATTATGGTCCTCTCAGTGGCATCTGCCATGGCCCAGGAACCCGCAACCACCACTTCTGCCCTATCGCGGAACGACTATTCAGCCAACCCGTTTGACCTGAAACCATCAGTCCGGAAAAATCACATAACGAGCCGGATGGCGCAAATAGAACAAACCACCCACGGCATTAGAAATGGTATCACACTGGTAACAGATTTTGAAGGACTCGGATACGGTTTTGAGGGACCAAACGGAAGTGTCCTGAACCGGAATCCGTCTGATAACTCACTGGCAGTGGGGCACAACCATGTCATTCAAACGGTCAACTCTCATATGGCTATTTTCACCAAAAAGGGTAAACAGTTTGGCGAGTCAGGCATTCCGCTGTACGGTCCGGTTGAAACAAGAAACGTATTCAGGGGCTTCGGCGGTCCGTGCGAACAGATCAACAACGGCGATGCAGTGGTAAGGTATGACCAGTTTGCCGACAGGTGGCTGATTGTAATGCCTATTTTCAGACGTGTTCCGTTTAAGGAGAATGAACCCCCCGCGGGTAAAAGCGGCGAACCGGCCCGGCTGAGTATGCCCGGTATTCCGGGGCAACCGGGCAAGGGTGAACCGCTTCATATCCCGGCTAAGCTGTCGCCAGCAGAACAGGCAGCGGCCGACTCAATAAGAAGGGCTAACCGCGTACCGGCACCCGCCGAAGGCTCATACTGCATGTGCTATGCCGTAAGCGCCACCTCCGACCCGTTCGGACCCTGGTACCGGTATGAATTCGTCAGGCCCCTCTTTCCCGACTACCCCCGTCCGGCAGTCTGGCCCGACGGATACTATATACCCACCAGCACAGGCGACCATATTGTACAGAAACATGCCTGCATTGCCGAACGCCAGGCAATGCTCGGGGGGAAACCTGCCCGCGAAGTCTGTTTTATTATCGACGGGGTAAACTTCCTCAATAACGCCGATATTGATGGTCTGCAACTGCCCCCCGACGGCGAGCCCAACCTGATGCTGGCTACCGGTGGAACCCAGCTTAAGGGAATCACTTCAGACAATGGTATTTATGTCTGGAAGATAAAACCAGACTGGGATAATCCCGAAGCCAGTATACTTGAAGGCCCTGAAAAGATAGAGGTTGCCCCCTATACATACCAGGGGGGCGGCCAGCTTCAGCCATGGGTTCCGCAGCCCGGAACCGACAGGAAACTCGACACCCAGGGCGACAAGCTTATGTCGAGGGTTATTTACAGGCGTATCGGTTCACAGGAGTCTGTTGTAGCTGTACATTCTGTTCTCCCCGAATCGACAGGCACCGGTGGTATTCGCTGGTACGAGTTCAGAATAGACAAAAACCGGAACCTGAAACTCTACCAGCAGGGAACCTTTGCCCCCGACTCGCTGTACCGGTTCCTGCCAAGTCCGGCAATCGACAAGGATGGAAATATAGGAATTGGTTATACTGTCGGCGGGCCTCATCTTTACCCCGGACAGAGGTTTGCGGGAAGACTCGCAGGCGACCCTAAAGGAGTACTCGACCAGCTTGAAATATCGCTTGTTGAGGGTGAAGAGTCGCAGACAAACTCACTCAGATGGGAAGATTATACCCAAACCGCTATCGATCCTTCCGATGACAAGACGATATGGTATGTTGGCGACTACATCAGGAAGGGAGCTCCGGCCTACTCGACCCGTATTGGTGCCTTCAGAATTGATAAACGGGGTAAAAAGAGGTAATCCCTCCTGCTCTGCCGGTTACCCCCTGCCAGTCAGTTTACGACAAGTTTCCTGACCCCCTGGCCTCTGTCTGACCTGACTGTCACAAAATAGATTCCCGGCCTCACCAGGCATGCTGCAGGGAGCGGCGAGCCCTCATTCAGCTTACCCCTCCACAAGGCTGTACCGGCAAGGCTGGTAACCATAACCTCGGCATTGCGTCCGGCCAGCTGTGCTGAGCTGAAGATCACACTGGCACCCTGTCCGGCAGGATTGGGGTAAAGAACTATATCATCAATCACCTCAAAATTGTCACTAATACCGGTTGCAAGTACTCTCGTCCAGTCAAACCATTTCTTACTGACATCGGCGGTACTCTTAACCCCTTCAATCAGTTCAATGCGGTAATCGTAGTGAGCCTTGCGGGTCTCCTCACCTTTATATATATACTCTGTGCTGGTTATAACAGCGAAAACAACTCCGTTTGCCGGGCGGACATCGAGTCTTATACTGCATTCTCCGCCGTACACCGGTAAGCCGTATACCGTCTGCCCGTCTCTTGTGCGGTAGCAAAGCTGGCAGGTCATATTGGGCCCCAGTGGTTTGAAATTGATACGCACCATGTCGCCACCGGTAACATGAAGAGGTATCTGGTTGGCTCCGGTCCAGCCCGGTGTGGTTCTGTATTCAGGCGTGAGCACACCGTTATTGCTGGTGGTTTTGGCATACGGCGTGGCGTACCATGTTTCGGGGGCCATCCATGATGGTTCCCACTCGGCCCTTATTGCGGTTCCCATGCGGGCATCGAGCAGATTCATCACGGCCTGTGTCCAGGGTCCCATATCGACAAGAGCCTGTTTTGCGCGATACTCTGTTATCAGCCTGCGCATCTGGTGTTCCCCCATTGCAGCAGCCATGCCCTCAAGCACTCTTCCCGGGGCATTCCGCCATATCCACGGTATGCTGCCAGGGCCGAGGGTTACCCCCAGGAAGGTTGGGAAGGCATTGCTGTACTGAACCCCGCCCAGCAGGTTGCGCCAGGTGCAAATCTGCTGCCCGTCCTGGAACATGTTGACACCTTCGGCCGACGGCCCGCCGAACGATCCGTCCTGCAGCCAGCCGCTGTAGCACTCAATTGGCATAAACGGGGCTATGTACGAACCCGCGTTGAGGAACCCCATGCTTCCGTAGTTGCCGCTGCGACGCGCCGAGGCTTCCTGCTGAAGCCATGTGTTTCCCCCTTCGTGGAACCAGGCAGCGCGCTTCACGCCCGGCATATCTGCAAGAATTGAGTGAATACCTTCATGCACCACGGCATCCATCTGGAAACGCCGGTCGCCGTAGGTGCATGACGGGTCGAATGAATATACCGGATAGTATGAGATAAGGACCATTGGCCAGCTCTGTCCGCCGTAACTGATACTGCTCTGCCACCCGCCGAGGGCGGTGTTTGAGGCATTGTCGGTGCACAAACCCGAACCATACAGGTAAATGGCACTGCGGTAACCGTTCTTGGCACGCTTGTCGGGCGGCCAGCCCATCACATCCCTGAAGTAGGCAAACTCCTGATTCATATAGTTGAGCATAGGAGTTATGGCTGCTGAGGTGACGAGGGAATTTGCACTGGCGCCCCATTTGAATGTCCACCATCCCGATGACTGTGTTCCGACAACACCGGCACAGTCGTTCAGGTCCTGTTCCGGCTGTGCGAGGGCAGGAAATTCATCCCTGAAATTATAGCTGATAACAGGGTCGTAAACACCCCAGGATATCGGCGCCGCGAAATCGCTGTTCTCACTTACCGTAAGGTGGAAGTATGTATATGTTATTGCACCACAGTTATTTATAAAACACGATGTGTATGTACCCGATTTTCTGACCGAAAGGTTTGTAAGGGTGATGACCCTTCCAGTGCCGGTAAATCCGTCCGGTCCGAGCCAGCTCCATGCCCCCCCCGATGCCGACTCAGGGATAAGCGATACCGATCCTCCGGCAACAACTACCGCCGCATTAGTCGGCAATACCTGCGCGTCGCCAACCTGTGTGTTCGCAGTTACCGCCGAGGCGTCACACGGACCAGACTCCACGCCGAATGCCCTCAGTTCAAGAATACCTGTTGCCCTGGCGCTTCTCATGTATACTCTTACCCGTGAAGTCAGTATGTCCAGTTTCAGGACATTGTACCGGTCAGACAGCATACCTATATCACCCGCCCTGGTCCACGATGAACCGTTCCAGTACTCTATGTATGCTTCCGTTGGCAACTGGATGCCCAAACCGTCGGCCCACCAGTAAACCGACACCGATGTCAGCCTCTTTGCCAGGGTCCATTCATACTGAACCCAGTTAAGTGCACCGTAGTTTGCCTCTCCGTTCCAGTTTCCATAGGCGCCATTCGACTTGTCGGCCGAGCTGGCGGGGTTATGCCCGTCGTTAACCGCCGAAAGTGTCTCCCACGGAGATACATGTGAAGTGGAGACTGTGGCACTCAGGGCCAGGTTTACAGTGTCGGCCTGTGAATATATATTGCGGGACCCGGGGCCAAAAACAAGCAGAAGGGACAATAGCGCAAAAGCAAAATACGGGCTGACTCGCCACAGTTCTCTTCTCTTTGCCGGCATGAATGCCCGGAAACGGATTTCTTTCATAGCTCAGAATAACGGTTAATCAGATTCCCGGGGGAGAACAAGTGTAAAACTAACGCTTTATTCCGGGCAGAACAATAGCATCGGAAAAAAAAGACAATATGTGAGAAGATTGCCACTGTGGCTTTGCCCGGCGGCGGACTTCCATGAAAGTGAAACTGACAGGAATACATGAGACAATGCCAGGCTTAAATCAAAGCAGTCGTGGGAGTCAGGGGGGAGTAAGAAAACAGAATGAGAGTAATAGCTCCCGCTCTCACTCTCACTCTGTTTTAAGTCGGGGTGATCTGACTCGAACAGACGACCCCTTGCACCCCATGCAAGTGCGCTAGCCAACTGCGCCACACCCCGGTGTTGAAACACACTTCTGTTTCAACGGCGCAAAATTAATGAATTATTTGGTTGTGCCAAATGCCGGCTATTAATCAGACCTGCCATAGAGTTTTTTTTGCTAATTTTGCGGTTCCGGAAAAACGGCTGCCGAAGAGACGGTAAAGAAACATAAACCAGTAAAACAAAACACAGTACCAAAATGGACTTCATCAAGCCACTCAACATCAGTGAAAGCGACTCAGGCACGGGCGCTGTCAGTACAGAGAAAGTGAAATGCCTGATAATAGGCTCGGGCCCCGCCGGCTACACCGCAGCAATTTATGCCGCCAGGGCAAACCTGAAGCCTGTGCTTTACACCGGACTGCAGGCCGGAGGGCAGCTTACCACAACCACCGAGGTTGACAACTTCCCCGGATACCCCAACGGGGTAACCGGCCCCGAAATGATGGAAGACCTTAAAAAACAGGCCGAAAGGTTCGGAACCGATGTCAGGTTCGGAATAGCCACGGCTGTCGACTTCACGGGGCCGATCCACAAGGTAATCATTGACGATAATATTGAGATCCAGGCCGATGTGGTTATTATTGCCACGGGTGCCACCGCAAAATATCTTGGACTGGAAGCCGAAACAAGGTATGCCGGAATGGGAGTATCGGCCTGCGCTACCTGCGACGGGTTCTTCTACAGGGGAAAGGATGTTGCCGTGGTAGGCGGCGGAGATACCGCCTGCGAAGAGGCTTCATATCTTGCCGGGCTGTGCAGGAAGGTATATCTGATTGTCAGGCGAGACGAGCTGAGGGCCTCGAAGGCAATGCAGCAGAGGGTTTTCAACACACCGAATATTGAGATTCTCTGGAAACATCAGACCCTTGACCTTTTCGGCGATAACGGTGTTGAAGGAGCCCACCTGGTTAAGGAGCAGGGCACCCCGGGAGAACAGAAGGTTGACATTAAAATAGACGGATTCTTCCTGGCAATAGGTCACACACCAAATTCGGAGGTATTCAGCAAATTCATCGAAACCGACCCGGCTGGCTATATCAGAACTACTCCCGGAACCACAAAAACCAATGTTCCGGGTGTTTTTGCCGCAGGCGACATTCAGGATCCGCACTACCGTCAGGCTGTTACCGCCGCCGGCTCAGGATGTATGGCTGCCATCGATGCAGAGAGATACCTGTCATCCGCAGGCTGATCTCAGAAGAACTACCCTCTCCGGGAGGTCTTCACCTCGGCGGCAATGTAACCAAACGATGCCCATGCACCCCCGTTGAGAATCGTACCGAAGTACTCTGCTGCCCTGCCGGGATCATTGTTGTTCAGGAACCAGTTGCCAAGCCCGAAAAGCATCGCGTCATTCATGATTGAAGAGTATTCGCCGCTTTCAAGCTGTTCGAGCCCGATATCCCCCTTGTAGAACAGGCACAGTTTGTGATAAGCCTGATTCTCAATGATATTCATCGTGTCTGTAATCTCCGAAAGAGCTTCGGCAGCCTCTTCCTTCCGGCCAAGGTCAGAGAGAGCAGTATATATCCAGTGCAGGGTGGCAACCTTCATGTCATCGTTGATGTTCAGTGCAAAATCGTTTCTCCAGGCCACGAGAGCCTTTTCAGTGTCACCCTCAAGATACCAGGCCAGTCCCAGATGATAATAGATATTCGACTTCAGGGTGCTGACAGGGATATTCATAGCATTCGGCATCCCGTCGGGTTCAGACTGGTCGGCAATAAACGATGTAATCAGGGCCGCCCGTTCGAGATCAGTGATTGCCCTGTCAAACTCCCTTATTGTAATATACCTGTGCCCCCGGTGCCTCAGGAATCTTGCGTCATCGCGATGCGTTTTAATTCCCTGTGAGAAGATCCGTATCGATTCGCGGTACTCGCCGGCATAAGCCGCCCACCGTCCATACCATATGATCTTGTCAGGGTCTGACCTGTCACTCTTCCATTCAGCGGTGGCACTTTTGTACCTTTCGCTTACAGAGGGGGTAGGCTCCCTTGAGTAGAGAGGATCGCCACCGGCAGAAATTGCTTCTGCCCCTTTGGGAACCACGGGCAGAATGCCCGATGAATTGTTGCCAGACTTACAAGAAATCTGAATCAGTGCCGTAATAGTCAGAATAAGAAAAACCGGTTTCATATTGCTTGTTTTTGGTAAGTTGCCTATTTCCTGTCATGCAGTAGCTTCTGCAGTTCTCCTATCTCGTCGCGGAAACGTGCTGCGGCAACAAAATCGAGCTCCGCCGCTGCTTTTTCCATTGCTTTCCGTGTTTTTTCAATCGTTTTCTCGAGTGCCTCGCGGCTCATGAACCTGACTACCGGATCGGCCGCAATATCCGGTTTTTCGGGTTCAATATAGGCCCTCATCGCAACGCCCTTCTTCGACAGCTCCTTCATTATCGAACCCTGCTTACGGAATATCTGGGCCGGGGTTATACCCATCTGCTCGTTGTATTTCAGCTGCTTCTCGCGGCGTCGGTTGGTTTCATCAATCGTCTGCTGCATGCTCCCGGTTACCTTGTCGGCATACATAATCACCAGTCCGTTCAGATTCCTGGCTGCCCTGCCCGCAGTCTGTGTCAGCGACCGTGCCGACCTGAGAAACCCCTCCTTGTCAGCATCGAGGATTGCCACCAGTGAAACCTCAGGAAGGTCAAGGCCCTCGCGCAGCAGGTTCACTCCCACCAGCACGTCAAAAGCTCCGCTCCGCAACCCCTCCATTATCTCAATCCTGTCAAGGGTGTCAATGTCAGAGTGTATGTACCTGCACCTTACACCGTTTCTTTCGAGGTACGACGACAACTCCTCAGCCATCCGCTTGGTAAGGGTAGTCACCAGGGTCCTCTCCCCTGCCTCTGTGCGGGCATTAATCTCATTCATCAGGTCGTCAACCTGGTTCAGTGCCGGTTTAACCTGCACCGGCGGGTCGGGCAAACCTGTGGGTCTGATTACCTGGTCGACAAAAACACCTTCGCTTTTCTGCAGTTCATAGTCGGCCGGGGTTGCACTCACAAAAATGATCTGCCCGGTAAGAGCCTCAAATTCTTCAAGCCTCATGGGGCGGTTATCGAGTGCTGCCGGGAGCCTGAAGCCAAAATCCACCAGCGTCTGCTTTCGCGAGTTGTCACCACCAAACATGGCCCGTATCTGAGGTATGGTGGCATGACTCTCATCGACAATTGTGATGAAATCGCGGGGGAAGTAGTCGAGCAGGCAGAAGGGCCTGGTTCCCGCCGAACGGCCGTCAAAATAACGGGAATAGTTCTCTATACCACTGCAATAGCCCAGTTCCTTTATCATCTCGAGGTCGTACAGCACCCTCTGTTCAAGACGCTTGGCCTCATCGTGCTTTCCAATTTCCCTGAAAAAGGCGGTTTGCCGCCAAAGATCGTTCTGAATGTTCTCAATGGCGCTGTTGATCCTCTCCCTGGTGGTCACGAAAATATTGGCCGGGTAAATCACATATTCATCAAACCCTTCGAGCCTTGTCCAGTTAACCGGATCAAAGGTACTGATCTCATCGACCTCTTCACCCCAGTAGCTTATCCTCACCACAATGTCACCATAGGCAGGAAAGACGTCGACGGTATCGCCCGACACCCTGAAGGTTCCCCGCTTCAGGTCGAGTTCATTACGTGAATAAAGGCTGTCAACGAGTTTCCTGAGCAGCTGGTTCCGGCTCATCTTCGGGCCCCGGCGTACATGTACCGTGTTTGAATGGAAGTCCTCGGGATTCCCGATGCCATAAAGACATGAAACTGAAGAGACAACAATCACATCGCGCCGGCCCGACAACAGCGACGAGGTGGCGCTGAGTCTGAGTTTCTCGATCTCCTCATTAATTGAAAGGTCTTTCTCAATGTACGTATCGGTTACCGGCAAATAGGCCTCAGGCTGGTAATAGTCGTAGTAGGAGACGAAGTATTCAACTGCATTCCCAGGAAAAAACTGGCGGAACTCGCCGTACAGCTGTGCTGCCAGTGTTTTGTTATGGCTGAGAACCAGTACCGGCCTGTTGAGCCGGGCAATAACATTTGCCACCGTAAAGGTTTTCCCCGAGCCGGTGACTCCCAGGAGGGTCTGATAACTGACACCTTCGAGCATACCGGAAACCAGCTGCTCAATCGCCTCGGGCTGGTCGCCTGTCGGCACAAAGTCACTTACAAGCCTGAAATCCATTACCTGCCGCCCGACTTTCCCAGTGTTACAAAAACAGGCAGGTGATCGCTTGCACCGCCATAATAGGTGTTGCCGCCGTAAGTGCGGTTCGGGGCCCTTAAGCCCGTCTCACCGGTAAAAAGCAGTTCATCGGGCGAATGGACCTTTCCTCCGCCGAAACCGGTAAAATATCCGCCGTTGTCGTAAAGTAATGAGAATGTAATAATTATCTGATCGAACATCTGCCAGCTTTCACGGTACGCAATTGTTCCCTCCTCGCCGGTGTTATGTGAGTCGTACATAAGGTTGTAAAGGTCGCGGTAACTCTGATTCTTCCGTTTGTTCGTGGCATTCAGTATCTGCATAAGGCTCAGGTTCGTCGGCTCGTCGTTAAAGTCGCCCATTATGATAATGCGGGCATCGTTTTCGAAGTTCAGAATATTGTCAATATCCTTCCTCAGGGCTGCTGCAGCCGTGAACCGCCTCATCTCCGACTCCCTTTCGGTTCCCGAGCGTGACGGCCAGTGATTTACATAAACATGATATGTTTTGCCATCGTCCATCACACCCTTCACATAGAGAATGTCGCGGGTCATATCATCGGGTGCAAAAATAAACTTCACCCCAATGGTCCTCGACTCAGCAACAGTGAACCCGTCGGGCTGGTATAGCAGGGCAACGTCAATGCCTCTTTCATCGGGACTGTCGAAATGGACAATTTCATATCTGCCCCGGCGCAGCGGGGTCTCCTTCACCAGGTCCTCCAGCACCCTTCTGTTCTCAACCTCTGCCAGGCCTATAAGCGCCGGCAACCCGGTATTACTGAGGGAACCAAGGGTTCCCGCAATATCCTTCAGTTTCCTGCCGTATCTCTTCTCATCCCACTGTTTCGCAGAACCCGGCAGGTACTCATCGTCGCCCGGACCCTCATCGTCGACAGTGTCAAAGAGGTTTTCAACATTATAAAAGGCTATTGTTACCGGTGTTCCGGCCGGCTGTCTGTTCTGTCCGGCTGCCGCCGCCATGATAACAAAAGAGATAATAATGAATACTGCCCTCATTGCTCGTTAGTTTTTACAAACCTACAAAAAATAGAGAAGGTGTTGGAACCCAACACCTCCGTTTTTTTAAAGCCTCTCATGCCCCCTGGCACCACCTGTCAGCCAAGATACCCTTTGAGAAGCCTGCTTCTCGAGGCATGTCTGAGCCGGCGTATGGCCTTCTCCTTTATCTGCCTTACCCTTTCGCGGGTCAGACCGAACTTCTCTCCTATCTCCTCGAGGGTCATCTCCTGGCAGCCAATGCCGAAGAAGAACCTGATTATGTCCCTCTCACGTTCAGTGAGCGTGGCAAGCGATCTCTCTATCTCGGTCGACAATGACTCATCGAGAAGCATCTTGTCGGCCACGGGTGAGTCGTTATTCTGAAGCACATCAAGAAGGCTGTTATCCTCACCTTCAATAAACGGAGCATCAACCGACACATGCCTCCCCGATACCTTTAATGTATCGGTAACCTTTTCCTTCGGCAGGTCAAGAACCTCGGCCAGTTCCTCGGGTGAGGGGGTACGCTCGTTCTCCTGCTCAAACTTCGAAAATGCCTTGTTAATCTTATTAAGCGATCCTACCTGGTTGAGCGGAAGCCTTACAATCCTCGACTGCTCGGCCAGAGCCTGCAGTATCGACTGACGGATCCACCATACAGCATACGATATAAACTTGAAACCCCTGGTTTCATCGAATTTCTCAGCAGCCTTAATCAGTCCGAGATTCCCCTCGTTAATAAGGTCGGGCAGACTAAGCCCCTGGTTCTGGTACTGCTTCGCAACCGATACCACAAACCTCAGGTTGGCCTTGGTAAGCTTTTCAAGAGCAGAACGGTCACCTTTTTTAATCCTCTGAGCCAGTTCAACCTCCTCCTCCACCGATATCAACTCCTCCTTACCAATCTCCTGCAGGTACTTGTCAAGCGACGCGCTCTCGCGATTGGTAATGGATTTGGTTATTTTTAGCTGTCTCATCCTTTCTCCGGAAAAATTTGTGCGAAGGTAATCCTTTATTACTTAATAAACAAAAAAAACACTAAACAGTTCAATATCAGACATGTATTTAATACCTGACTGATACTGAACTGCTTAGATTATCTCTTCTAATTTCTGAACTGAAAACTAAAATATGTTCCGTTAGATTGATATCCTTCTATTGAGGTCAGACTCTTTTCTCCCGATGTGGCATTCCTTATATCATCGGCGGTGGAGACTTTCCTGCCATTAACCGAGGTGATTATGTATCCCTTCCTTATTCCGAGGTCGGCCAGGCGCCCTTCGCCGATTTCACGAACCCTGACGCCGGAATCGATTCTGAGCTGTCTTTTCTCCTGCGCTGTAAGTGGTTCGAGAGTAGCGCCGAATACGTTATTTCCGGTAGCTGAGGCTTCAACCACGCCGGTTCCGCCCTGAAGATTCCGCAGTGTAACATTGTAGCTTCGCTCCTTTCCGTCGCGCACCACGCCAAGTGACACCTTGTCGCCCGGCCTGAACCTGCCAACCTCCTCCTGAAGCTCGCCCGTCGAGGCCACTATCTTGCTGTTAACCTTAACAATTACATCATTCTCCTTCAGTCCGGCCTCTTCAGCGGCACCTCCCGGGGTTATACCCGTAATCAGCACCCCGCTGGCCGAAGGGAGTTTCTGCTCCTTTGCCACCTCAGCCGTAACATCGCTGATGTTTACCCCTATTATGGCACGCTGCACTGCCCCGAATTCCTTCAGGTCGTCAACCACCTTCCTTACAATGGTAACCGGGACGGCAAATGAGTTGCCGGCATAGGCACCGCTGGGCGAAATGATGGCGGTAGTTATACCCACGAGCTCAGCCCTGGTATTGACTAGTGCCCCGCCGCTGTTGCCCATATTGAGGGCAGCATCGGTCTGTATAAACGACTCAATGCGGTACCGGTCGTCGAGCAGTCCGAGGCTCCTGCCGCGGGCGCTAACGATACCGGCAGTAACAGTCGATGTAAGGTTAAAGGGGTTGCCTACGGCCAGTACCCACTCGCCAAGCTTCAGGTCATCGGAGTTACCGTACCTTATCCATGGCAGGTCGGTTACCTTCTCCTTAACCTTCAGCAGCGCAATATCGGTACTGGGGTCGCGACCCACTATCTCGGCCAGGTATGAACGCCTGTCATTCAGCGTAACCTCAACCTCATCGGCACTTTCAATAACATGGTTGTTCGTAATAATGTATCCGTCGGCGCTGATTATCACACCCGATCCGTAACCCCGCACCTCACGTGACTGATCACGCTGCTGGGAACCGTAAAAGTACTCCCACAGAGGATTGCTGTAACCGCCTGAGGTAACAACCGACCTGGTCTTTACGTGAACTACCGCATTAACGGTTTGCCCTGCAGCAAATGTAAAATCGACGGGATTCTGCTGCATGGGAAAGTTCGTCAGAACACCGGCCGGCATTGATACCATATTGTCATTTGGGCCGGTTACTGCCGGCATTACCGGTTTCTCAAAAAACCGGGTATATGTAAATAATGCAATGAAAGCACCAGAAAACGCCAGCAACACTCCCCAGAAAATTGTCCTTCCTTTCATATTCATTGTGTTTTAAGTTATTAATCATTCTTTATTCGCGGCATGAACAGCTCAAAATTCATGCCTTCACAAAAGTTCATATCTTTACAACCGCAAAACAGGAATTTTGTTATGCAAAACTCCTCAAATTTCGGGCTATAACAACCCGGTTTTTCAAATTTTAACATCAGTTTAACACCGGTGACTACGGTTTTTAACAAATACGAGGGTGCGGGAAACGATTTTGTGATAATAGACAATCTCAGGGGTGACTTTATTGCAGAAACCGGTACAATTGCCAGCCTGTGCAACCGCAGGTTCGGAATAGGCGCCGACGGACTTATTCTCATTGAGAAGGAACCCCTGGTTCCCTACAGGATGAGATACTTTAATTCCGACGGAAAGGAAGGCAGCATGTGCGGAAACGGCGGCCGGTGTGCAGCTCATTTCGCGGTGCGCCATGGAATCGCCCTGCCGGTACATCAGTTCATTGCATCCGATGGGATGCACAATGCCGATGTCGGATCAGATACCGTAACCATCTCAATGTCTGATGTTTCAGGAATCACGCATGAAACGGGGAACTACTTCCTCAACACCGGGTCACCACACCTGGTAATCTTCACCGCCGATGCTGAGAGCGCAAATGTGGCCGGCAGAGGACGCGAAATAAGGTACTCCCCGCGCTTCGCCCCACATGGTACCAACGTCAACTTCGTGAAGACTGAAGAGAACAACACCATTTTCGTCCGGACATATGAAAGGGGAGTGGAAGATGAAACCCTCTCTTGCGGTACAGGCGTGACAGCATCTGCCATTGCGTCGGTCTTTGCCGGCCATTTTGTCACTCCACCGGTGGCAATCCGGACCCGTGGCGGAAATCTGCTGGTCGATTTCAGAATGGAAGGCAACATGGTTACGGGGGTAAAGCTGAACGGGCCGGCTACTTTTGTATTCGAAGGAGAAATAAATATCTAAATATCAATATCATGATAAGGAGATTACCAATTCCGCTTTTCTCACTTGTTGCTGCGGTGACAGTGGCAACCGGCATCGCCGGTGCACAGCCCGGAACCACCGAACTCATGAAGGCAATTGAAAGGGTGGGCAGCCAGTTCGAGAGTCTGTCACACAGGCTCGATGTGCTTGAGAAAAAGATTGACGACGTTTACTGGTACAATAAGGTAGGCGACATGGCATGGGTCGATAAAGTCTACATGACCGGACCTCCGCCACGCAATAACCCCAATCCGGCAGGACAGGGTGCAGGCAACCCTCTCAAATTCTGGTCGTATGTCTTTATCCCGAAGGACGCCGACCCTGCCAGGAAATATCCCCTGCTGGTGTTTCCCCACGGCGGTGTGCATGCCAGCTTCGACACATACTATACTCATATCGTAAGGGAACTGGTGGCACAGGGGTATATCATTGTTGCACCCGAATACCGCGGATCAACCGGGTATGGCGCCGGAATGTACAGGCAGATAGATTATGGCGGACTCGAGGTGAACGACACCGAGGCATCAAGGCAGTTTATGGTTGACAATTACGAAATCGTCGACAAGGACCGGGTGGGAATACTCGGATGGAGCCACGGAGGACTCATTACCCTGTTGTGTATCTTCGACTATCCCGCAAACTACAAGGTGGCCTTTGCCGGCGTTCCGGTGAGTGACATAATCGCCAGAATGGGGTACAAGGACCAGGATTACCGGGATCTGTTCTCGGCCGACTATCACATCGGAAAATCAGCCGATGAGGATGTTGAAGAGTACCGGCGCAGATCGCCGGCATGGCAGGTCGATCGCTACCGTGGTACGCCACTCCTGATTCATACCAATACAAATGACGAGGATGTGAATGTGCTCGAAGTTGAACATCTTATCAAGTCGCTGAAGGCCGCCGGTAAAACAGGTTTTACCTACGAGATATTCAGAGAGATGCCCGGCGGACACTCATTCGACAGAATGGATTATAAGGAAGCCCGTGAGATCAGAATGAAAATTTACAACCATCTTAACAGGCACCTCTCTCCCGCAAAACCGTTTAAGAACGTACGTGAGCTTAGTAAGGCGGCTTATAGGTTTTAGATATGGGGTATGAGGTATGGGGTATGAGGCGGAAAGCGCAGAGCGCAGAGCAAAGGGTACAGGGTACAGGGTGAGGGGAATATCTGATATCTGATGGCCAATATCAGATTTCTGATTTAAGATTTAAGGTTTAAAACTAAGGATTTATATTTCTAGCAATGAATATGTTACAAGGAACTAATTCAATCACCCTTTACGCCTTAACGCCTTCTACCCCCTTTACGTCCCTTACGCCTTCTACGCCCTCTTCGCCATTACGCCATTACGCCATAAAGCTATTTATGCCTTTTACGTCCCTTACGCCCCTTACGCCCCCTATGTCCTTTACGCCCTTAACCCTTCCCTGAAGTGATGAAGAAAGAGAAACTCTTCGGTAAAACCCTCGGCGACCTGGCAGCTGTTGCCGCCAGACTCGATCTGCCGCCATACACGGCAAAGCAGATTGCCGGATGGCTCTACAGTACCGGGACAGACTCGGTTGAACAGATGACCAACCTCTCAATGAAGGCCAGATCAGTGATTGCCGAACACTATGAGGTGGGACTATCGGCACCGGACTCCTCAGCCGAGAGTACCGATGGCACAAAGAAGTACCTTTTTAACGTCCTCGGTAACCGGTATATCGAAACTGCCTTTATACCCGACCGCGACAGGGCGACAATATGCATCTCAACACAGTCGGGCTGCAAAATGGGCTGCAAATTCTGCATGACAGGCAGGCAGGGTTTCCAGGGCAACCTCTCATCAAATGAGATACTGAACCAGTTCAGAAGCATTCCTGAGCACAGTTCGCTTTCAAATATTGTCTTTATGGGAATGGGCGAACCCCTCGATAACAGGGAGGAGCTGTTCAGAACCCTTGAGATTCTTACTTCTTCATGGGGATATGCCTGGAGTCCCACCCGCATTACAGTCAGCACGGTTGGACTGATTGGTCCGGTGAAGGAATTCCTTGAACGGACACGCTGTCATCTGGCCCTCAGCCTGCACTCACCATTCGATGAGGAGAGAATAAAGCTCATGCCCATACAGAGGACCAATCCGCTCAGGGAGGTCCTTGATACCATAAGGTCGTTCGACATGAACCGGCAAAGAAGAGTCTCCTTCGAATACATCCTCTTCGGGGGCATTAACGATACCCCGGTGCATGTAAAGGAGCTTGCCAGGATACTCAACGGCATAAGGTGCCGGATAAACCTTATCAGGTTCCACAAAATACCCGGTTCGGAATATGCAAGTCCGTCGCTGCAACACATTGAGGAATTCAGGGACAGGCTTAAGGCAAAGGGTATTACGACAACCATCAGGGCAAGCCGCGGGGAAGATATTATGGCAGCCTGCGGGTTACTGTCAACTATGGAACAAAACAAAAAATCATGATGAAAAAAATCTCTTCACTTCTGCTTTCCGCAATAATCTGCACCGCCCTGGCCAGCGGCCAGATGCCCGAAGTCACAAAGTTCTTCCCCGATTCGGTGTTTGGATCAGCTTCGGTATCATTCACTGTCGCCGACCTTATAACCGGCGAGGTGATTTGCAGTATCGACCCGCGGCGGGCACTCGCCCCCGCATCGGTCAACAAGCTGGTTTCCACATCTTCTGCCCTTGAATTACTGGGATCCGATTACCGGTTCCGGACGGTAACCGGCTACAGCGGGGAACTGGGCAGGAACAGAAAAACCCTTAACGGTGATATAATAATCAGGGGGGGAGGCGACCCTGCACTCGGATCTCCTTATTTCCCTGATCATTACGAAGATATTGTCGGCCGGATAGCACATTCTGTTCAGAATGCCGGCATCACTAAGATAAAGGGCAGCGTAATAGCTGATGAAAGTATATACGGTTTCAATCCTGCTTCCTCCCGCTGGTCGTGGGGCGACCTTGGCAACTACTACGGAGCAGGGCCTTACGGGCTGTCTGTTTTCGACAACACCGTCAGAATATACTTCAGAACAGGGGAAAGGGGATCGGTTCCCGTTATAACCAGGATGGAACCTGAAATTGAGGGACTGGAGATGAAGAGTTATCTTATTGCCGAGGGTACCACCGACAGGGGCTATGTCTATTCAGCCCCATACAATAAATACGCATGGATAATGGGTTACATACCCGAGAACCGCGAGGAATTCGTTCTCCGCGCCTCAATCCCCGATCCGCCTCTGCAGCTTGCTTCGATGGTAACCGCAAGACTTGAACAACTGGGAATTGTGGTATCGGAAGGCGCAGCCACGGCACGTACTGTTAACGGATTCACAGCAGAAAACATGATACAGTTGTCGGAAATCCTTTCACCGCCCCTTTCGGAGATCGTAAAAGTTACCAACCACGAGAGCGTTAACCTCTATGCCGAACACCTGCTGAGGCAGGTAGGTCATGAGATTAAGGGGAGTGGTACCGTTCAGTCAGGCATTGAGGCAATAAGGGAATTCCTTGTGGTATCAGGCATACCGCATACAGGAGTGGTTATAGAAGATGGCAGCGGCCTGGCTGCAAGGAACAGCATTACTTCGGAATTCATTACAGGGCTTATCAGGTACATGATTATCAGTGGAAGGAACCCTGCATCCTTTTACGAATCGCTGCCTGTTGCCGGCGAGTCGGGCACAATGAGAGGTTTCTTCCGCGATCCGTTGCTTGCGGGGAACCTCAGGGCCAAGACAGGCACGATATCTAGGGTAAGAAGCTATGCAGGCACATTCAGGACTGCATCGGGACGGGAGATGGTGTTCTGTATTATTGTCAACAACTACACAGGCCCGCTCTCAGTTGTGAACAGGCAAATCGAGGATCTTTTCAGACAACTGGTAATCAATTATTAACAAGCATATCCAAATGATGAACAGGAAAGTGGTGCTGCGCAGGTGCGGGGAGTATGATGTTAAACTTCTGCTCGATCACATTGCCGGAATATATGAACTCTGCGGCGGGCCCGATCCTGCAGGAAAGAGGGTGCTGGTGAAACCGAACATTCTCACCGACGACAACCCGGCTAAATGCATTAGTACACATCCGGCCGTTGTTGAAGCTTTGATTCTTTACCTCATGGGCAGAGGGGCTGTCGTTTCTGTAGGTGATTCGCCGGCGGTACACAGGAAAGGTTTCAACGGCAGGCGATCGGGAATTCTCGATGTATGCCTTCGGACCGGTGCAGAATGGGCCGTTTTCACCAGGAACCCCGGTAAGATAACCGTAGCCGGACGAAAGATCAGTATTGCCAGGGCTGCCCTTGAGGCCGACCTTATAGTCTCGGTTCCAAAGTTCAAAACCCATGAACTGATGTACTTCACCGGTGCCGTAAAAAACACCCTTGGTCTTGTGCCGGGACTTTCCAAGGCCAGGCAGCATGCAATACACCAGGACAGACAGGGCTTCGGGAAGTTCCTTGTCGACCTTAACGTTGCCATAACACCCCACTTCTTCCTTATGGATGGCATTATGGCAATGGAGGGCCCCGGTCCGGGTAACGGTTACCCGGTAAAAACAGGTATAATTGCCGGGTCGGTTAACCCTGTTGCACTCGACATCATCGTATCATCGGTGGCCGGCTATAATCCGGCCGATATCCCCACCAGTGCCAATGCACTTGAAAGAGGACTCTGGCAACTCGACTCCGTGTCGGGGGTTGAGTATGATGGCCCGCCGCTGAGTGAGATAATAAGGAGCGACTTCATACGGGTGGGGATAAAGAAAAATACGAATGTTGCACTGCAGTTTGTGGTAAGGCGTATAAAACCATTAAGGAAACTGGAACACAGGCCTGTGTTTATAAGCAAAAACTGTATCGGATGCAGGAAATGCATCGAAATATGTCCGGTAAAGGCCATTGAGTTTCACCCTGTCACAAAAAACAAGGTAATGCTCACTGACAGCAAATGCATCAGATGCTTCTGCTGCAGTGAAGTATGCCCCTCAGGTGCCGTGGAAATAAGGCGTAAACTGTTCGGGCGCTAGGCAGGCGGGACCCTGCTGTCAGGCGTCAATTCTGGCGTACTTGGCGTGAGTTTCAATGAATTCCCTTCTTGGCGGCACCTCATCGCCCATCAGCATCGAGAAGATGTGGTCGGCTTCGGCTGCACTATCAATCGTTACCTGCCTGAGTGTGCGGGTTTCAGGATTCATGGTTGTCTCCCACAACTGAATGGCATTCATCTCACCCAGGCCCTTGTAACGCTGTACCGAAACCGATGAGTCCTTGCCCTGGCCAAGCTCCTTTATCACCTCATCGCGCTCGTCGTCCGACCAGCAGTACTTTTCGCCTTTACCCTTCTTGACAAGGTAAAGGGGCGGAGTGGCAATATAAATATACCCGTTCTTGATCAGGTCCTGCATGTATCTGAAGAAGAAGGTCATAATAAGTGTGGTGATGTGCGAACCGTCAACATCGGCATCGGTCATTATTATAACCTTATGATACCTCAGGCCCTCCATATTAAGTGCCTTGCTGTCTTCTTCAGTTCCAATTGTAACCCCCAGCGCTGTGAAAATATTCTTTATCTCCTCACTGTCAAATATTTTATGCGCCATGGCCTTCTCTACGTTCAGTATCTTGCCTCTGAGAGGAAGAATTGCCTGGAACTTTCTGTCCCTTCCCTGCTTTGCGGTGCCACCGGCCGAGTCACCCTCAACAAGGTATATCTCGGTTGAGGCAGGGTCCTTGTCGGCACAGTCGGCCAGCTTTCCGGGAAGACCCGACCCCGACAGCACATTCTTGCGCTGAACCAGTTCACGTGCCTTCCGGGCCGCATGCCTCGCCGTTGCCGCCAGTATTACCTTCTGTACTATCTGCTTTGCATCCCTCGGGTTCTCCTCAAGGTAGTTCGAAAGAACCGAACTTACCGCCATATCAACCGATCCCATAACCTCGGTGTTCCCCAGCTTGGTCTTGGTCTGGCCTTCAAACTGAGGCTCAGCCACTTTCACTGAGATAACAGCTGTCAGTCCCTCCCTGAAGTCATCACCGTTGATATCAAACTTCAGCTTCGATGTCAGACCAGAATCCTCGGCATACTTCTTCAGTGTGCGTGTAAGCCCCCGCCTGAACCCGGCAAGATGCGTACCTCCCTCAATGGTGTTTATGTTGTTAACGTACGAATGCACATTCTCTGAGAACGAAGTATTGTACTGTAGTGATATCTCAACCGGAAAATCATACTTGTCGGTACTGATGTAGACCGGCTTCTCTATAAGTCTTTCACGATTGGCATCGAGGTACTCAACAAACTCAACAAGGCCCCTTTCTGAGAGGAACTCCTCAAATCTTGGTTTCCCGCCGTTGCCGTTCTCAACCAACTCGCGCATATCCTTTATTGACAGCTTAATGCCCTTGTTGAGAAAGGCAAGCTCCCTTAGACGGGCAGCAAGAATCTCGAACTTGAAATCGGTAGTCTGAAAAATTGTATCATCGGGATAAAAGGTTACAATTGTCCCTGTAGCGTCCGATTCACCTGTTACGTCGACCGACGTTACCGGCTTACCCCTTTCATATTCCTGCCTGAAGACCTTTCCTTCACGCATCACAACTACCTGCAGCCTGGCTGAAAGTGCGTTTACGCATGAAACCCCAACCCCGTGGAGTCCGCCCGATACCTTGTATGAATCCTTGTCGAATTTACCCCCGGCATGAAGTACAGTCATGACCACTTCAAGCGCCGACTTCTTCTCCTTTTCATGCATGCCGGTGGGAATACCCCTGCCGTTATCGGTAACAGTTACCGAGGCGTCCTCGTTAATCAGCACCTCAATCAGATCGCAATGACCGGCAAGTGCCTCATCTATCGAGTTGTCAATTACCTCATAAACCAGGTGATGCAATCCCTTAACCCCTGTGTCGCCTATGTACATTGCAGGCCTTTTCCTGACTGCCTCCAACCCTTCCAGCACCTGAATACTGTCGGCCGAATAATCTCCCTGTCCGTTTAAACTCTTCTCCTTCTCACTCATCTTCCGAACTTATTTTTTCACTCCGTATTAATTTCTTATGCCATTTAAAAACCACCTACGCCGGAGGCTTTCCCTGAAGCCTCAGAGGAGGCTCAGGAAGGGCCTTCCCGGCCTGATTCCTGAATGACATAAAATATTGATTCTATGCAATTTATTTCAGGCCGTAAAGATACTAAAAATAGTCAAACCATGGAAGAAATAATACTTAAAATAATGGGTTTTTTTAACACTCTGTGTCCACTTATGAACGGTCCCGGCCGGGCGGCATATGGCATCACTACAAACTGTAACTGAAACCTGCCAGCACAAGGAACCGCTGCGACGGATACCAGGCCCACTCGTAGTTCCTGTTGTAACTGATATTATACATTCTCAGCCAGAAAGAGAGTATTTTCGTGTACCTGTATTCAGCCGAAACATTCAGATTAATGTGCATCGGCAATTCTATATCGTCGCGTGGTGCCGGTGGCGGACCCATCAGTGACATCGGAGTAATGTGAGCTTTCCTCTTACCTGTTGCATTGATACCGGCCCCTGCCAGTATCTTGTCGCGCAGATTATACTTTAACTGCAGCGACCCGTCGAATGAGGGCTTATTATACGCAAAGTCTATATCGGTGAGGGTGTATTGGTAAAAATCTGCCCTGAGCGTGGCATTCAGCCGTTTCGAAATGCCGGTAGTCACCTCACTGTAAATATTGGCCAGGTTACCGTCAGAAGCAACTGGTGTAAAGAAATTACCGACTCCCTCATTGAAATCCAGGTCATCCCACACCACATTCGAGAAGAAGATCATGTCGCCGGAGACGCTGTACGACCCACCAAGCCTGTACGATGTGGATGGTATAACTGACCCGGCAAGAGATACTCTCGCAACTATCTGATTGTCTGTGTATGGCACTCTGAAGAGATTACCGTTTGTCATCACATAGGGATTGATTTCCGCCGTAAGCGGAGCGCTGTTGCTCGAAAGGTCGCCGTCAAGTGCCAGATTGAAAACAAGGAATCGGGGAATTACTGAAATACCAAGCGAAACGTCAGGATAGAAATGAAGCCTGGTTTTAAAATCATCAGCCGGAGTGGCAGCGAACACTCTTGTTTCGGTAACGGCTGTGAAGCCCAGTCTGAAATTCCACTCATTGCTCTTCTTGCTGAGTGAGGGATTTATCCTGAAGATATGTCTCGGATTCGGAGTGATTGCCTTATCGAACCAGCTTCCCTCGTATGATCCTCTGATATTGCCGAAAAAGTATGATACCCCGGCTCTTCGGGCAGCGCTGCTGGTACCGAAGGCCTTAATACTCCTGCCCGCATCGAACTTTAGTACAGCATCGTGCTGCCAGAGGTCAGGGCTTTGCCTGAAATAGTCATAGCCAAGGCTGAAATCATATATCAGTGAGCCCGAATCGGCCCGGAGTGAGGTTATTGCCGCTTCAGCCCCGGTTCTGAGAAACCTCAGCCTGGTCTCCTCCCTCTCTGCCTCCCAGTCAACGTACAGAGTATCGTAGCCGTAGGCATGCCTGGTAAGGTGCGCAAAGTGAACCGACCCGCTTAAAACCGACGAGGAGAGAAACTTCTTGCCGTATATGACAGCATCATTATCCATGTATCCGGCATAAACCTTCCTGAGGTTCTCAAGCTCAACCCTGCCGTTGCTTGAGAAATGCCTTCCGTAGAAAGCCAGCATACCTGTCCGCGAACGCTCACTTGTAATGCTCAGTTCGCCGAGCGGGGTGAAATAGTTGCCAATGCCCATGTTTACGTAACTCTTGTAAAGCTTCGGAAGCGGGTCGGGAAGCATGGCCGCCGGTCTGATAGGCGAAACCGTGTATGGAGGGGTGAATGCCTCCGGACTGACATTGTAAACGATCGCTTCAGCAACTTTTACCGAATCGGTCATGTCGGGAAAGAGATTCTTCTTTGCAGCCTCAGAAAGGGTTGGCCGGAAAGGATTGTACAACCTCACTTCCCGCTGAATCTTTTCACCTGTTTGCTGCGCTTCAAGTCCTGCAGGCAGCAGAACGGCAATCATTATATATACGGATATTCTCCTCATCGCAATAATATCTTCATTTCCTATTTTGACAATTCCTGAAGCTTTGCTTTAACCTCATCAAGAATTCCGTCGTTATCAGTTCCGTAATAGTCAAGCAGACCCTGCAGGGTTGCCCTGGCCGTCAGCTTATCGCCTTTTGTGACACTGATATCGGCCAGCAGTATGAAAACCCGGGCCATCCAGTACTGATGTGGTGAGTTCATCGCAATGAAATCATTGACCACCGTCTCCGATCCGTCAACCTGGCCGGCCCTGAACAACAATTCAGCAACGCGATACTTCGATTCTGCACCCTCAGCGCTGACAACTTCGCCCGAAGTCATTCTGAAATACCTGAGGGCATCCTGTTCACTGTTCAGGTTCAGGTGTGCCTTTGCCGCCAGAAAAGCTGCCTCTCTGGTTAACTCCTCTGGCATACCCCTGCCCGAAAGTATCCTGTCGGCATAAACAATCGTCCTGGCCGGGTCGCCCGACCAGGCAGCAGACCTCAGCTGGCCGGCATATATATTCACCAGGCTCTCCTGCCGGGTGACAATCTTCTCCAGCTGGTCATACCAGGCCAGCGACTGCTCAAAGTTCTCATTTCCGAATGAGATATCGGCAAGTGCGCCAAGCACCTGCTCGGCAAATTCAAAATTCTGAATCTTTACCAGTTCAAGGTAATGGGTATATGCTTCGTTGTTCTTTCCCGCGGCAAACAGGCATTCAGCAAGGTAGAAGCGGGCATTGACCACATAAAGCCCGGAAGGGAACTCGGTCAGATAGCTGGTGAATACCTGCATTGACCTTTCGCAGTTGCCTGACATGTAGAAATTCTCGCCCGACCTGTAAAGCAGGGAATCACGCTCTGAAACATTCACATCGGCATATCCCGAACCCAGTGTCTTAACATATGAGAAATAGCTGTCAACATCATTCATGTCGACGTAAACATTCCGCAGTCCTGTTAGTGCGTTTCTGGCTTCGGCAGTCGACCTGTATTTATCTATTACGGTTTTGTACTGCTCAATAGCCTTCTGGTTCTCACCGGTGTTGTAATACAACATCCCGAGCTGCACGTGCGCCCTGGGGACAAAAGCGCTTGTGGGGTGGTTGTTGATAACACCGATGAAATCACTCTCCCCCCGCCTGTTGTCATTCACAGCCACATATGCCCTGCCACGCTCAAAAAGCGCATCCGGAAACAGGTACGACTTTGGAAACTGGTTCATCAAAAGGGTAAGAGTCTCAATTTTGCCGGGCTGGTTATTCATCAGCCCCTGCGCAAAGCCCTTCTGATGCATGGCGTAGTCGGCATCAACCCTGCCGTAACCAATTACCATGTCGAAATATGAAATAGCCTGCCGGTATTCGGTGGCGGTGTAATAGCAGTCAGCTATCCTGTTGCGGGCATCAGCCAGAATATCAGGGTACCTCTTGTCGGGGTCGGACTCAAAGGCCCTGAACATATTCAGGGCAGCCGTATAATCCCCGGTGTTGTAATAGGTATAGCCCATGTTATACCTTGCCATCCTGTATTCATCTGTTGCGGGGGAACCGGGGGTTCCCATAAACTCGCTGTAATCGGCGATAGCTGAAGTGTAATCTCCCTTCCTGTAATACGATTCACCCCTCCAGTAAACCGCACGCGCCCTAAGCTCAATATTGTGCCTCGCATACCTCAGCGACCTGTCAAACATCACAATAGCCTGGTCAAACATGAGGTTCCGGAAGAGTTCAAGCCCCCTGAAGAACGCAACCCTCTGGTAGGCCTCTTCAAGAGGGTCACTCTTTTTCGTGATTTTATCGAGTGAAGCCAGTGCTGCCTGATAGTTCCTGGCCTGTATATAGGTCAGCACCAGAAAGTTATATGCCTCATCAATCCTGCCGGAACCCGGAAACTCATTTATGTAGTCCTGGAAAGCCGCTATGGCCTCGCCAAATGGTGAGGCAGAAGTTTCATAGGTCAGTTTGGCATAGTTGAAGAGAGCCTCCTCCTTCAGTTTCCTGTCGAAACCCATTTTCGAGGCCGCCCCGAAAGTAAGCCTCGCCCGGTACTTGTCATCCTTCTGCAGGTAACACGCTCCCAGTATCATCCAGGCATTCTGACTCAGAATATCATTCGGGGAATATATCTCATTCAGTAGTTTTATTGCCTTGTCAAAATCACCGGTCTTGTAGTAACTGTAGGCCAGCTGATACTTGTCCTCGCGCGATGATATCCTGGTAGCTCCGCTGAATTTCTCAAGGTATTCAAGCGCCTTCCGGTAATCACCCTTGTTGTAGTAGGCATCACCTATAAACCTGTATAACTCTACCTCCCTGTCCTTTCCTGCCTTGCTGAGCAAGCCCGGGGCAATAGCCATGATTCCGTCATAGTCTTTCTGCAGGTAAAGAATCTGAACAATGTAAAAGGGCACCACACCGCCAAAGGTCTCATCCTCCCTCAGCTTCATGAATCCCTCCATGGCAGTCTGGTACTTCCTGTCGTCATATGCCAGGTGCGAAAAGTAGTAAAGAGCCGGAGAACGGTACTCCGTATCAATATCTTTAAGCTCCGAAAACATCAGCATCGCCGCAGGTCCCTCTCCCCTCATCATAAGTGAATAACCCCGTCTGAAAAAATATGTCTCCAGCTTCTCCGGTGCAAGCTCAAGCCTGTGTACATTATCGTAGTAATCGGCAGCCTTGCGGTAGTTTTTCGACTGGTAAAAGAAATCGCCAAGTTCGTTAAGGGCATCATTTAACCTCGGACTGACAGGATTTGCAGCCATATAGTTCACCATTCTTGGCTCTGCATCGGGAAGGAAAAGCCTCATCGAAGCAAGTGCTCCCCAATAGGCCGCTTCCGAAACCTCTACGGTTCCATCTGCGCCCCGGTCTGAAATTATCCGGTCAAAAATCCTGATGGCAGCTGCATATTTTTCCCTGTTGAAAAGATCAATGGCATTACTGAAATCATCCGAGACCGATCCGGCGGTAATTGCTACCTGTGCTGTCGAATTTGTCAACGGCAATAGCAGCAGCAGGGTCAGTAAGACCCCTCCTGCCTGCGCTCCAATACTAAAACCTATTTTCATAACCCTGGTTCCCGTTCCCTTTTCATGACTCAAACACACTGGTATTCTGATAATTATACTAACTATTCCGCCCCGCGGAACAAAGTTTAAAATTACAACTATTAAACGCCGTGAAAATGGCTTTAGTATTGATTTTATCAACACCTGTCTGTTAATTATCAATCTTTCGCTATTTTGCGGCAAATTAAGGCAGTCATGGAAACCCCGCCTCCGCTCGACACAATAATTGAACTTACAGACTGTACAATCTGGCAATCAGACCACCTGGTCCTTACCGGTGTTAACCTCAGGGTTGAAAAGGGCGAGTTCGTTTACCTTGTGGGACGTGTCGGAAGCGGCAAAACCAGCATTATCAAAACGCTGAATGCACAGATACCGCTGAAGGAAGGCTCAGCTACCGTGGCGGGGTTTAACCTTTCGCGCATAAAGCGACGCGAGATTCCGTACCTGCGCCGTAAACTCGGAATTGTCTTCCAGGATTTCCAGCTCCTTACCGACCGTTCGGTAAACGAAAACCTTGAGTTTGCGCTCAGGGCTACCGGATGGAAAAACAAAAAGGATATCGATGTAAGAATCGGTGAGGTGCTTGAAAAAACCGGACTGTCGCTCAAGGGGTACAAAATGCCGCACCAGCTTTCAGGCGGTGAACAGCAAAGGGTGGTTATTGCACGGGCACTGCTGAACGACCCCGATATCATACTTGCCGATGAACCAACAGGTAATCTCGATCCCGAAACTTCCGAAGGAATAATATCGCTGCTGATGGATATCAGCCGGAACGGCAGGGCAGTGATTGTCGCAACGCATAACTACAACATTATCAAAAAGTTCCCGTCAAGAACCATCCGATGCTCCGATGGCAAGCTTGCAGAGAAAAACGACGAAGAAGAGATTGAACTTATCTAAACACCAGTCTGCCAATGTCTTATAAACTATTCACCCTGCTGTACTCTGTTATTTCTGTTATCACTTTGTCTGATTCGTACGCCCAGGATTTCCCTGCCCTGCCAGAGGACGTCAGTTTCGTAAACGACATGGCCGGTGTACTGACAATTGACCAGCGCGATGTGCTCGACATCAGGCTTATGGAGTATTACGACTCCACCCGTACAATCATTATGATAGTCACAATCAATGGGTTCAGTGGAATAAATCCCGAGAACTATGCCGCCGGGCTGATTGTACGCTGGGGTGTGGGAAATGTTTACGGTGAGAAGGCCCTGCTGATGGTAGTAAAACCGGGAAATAAATCGGGGCCTCCCTTTGCCGATATCAAACCCAATCAGAGCATGGCCGGCGACATTGACAGGGATCTTCTTCAGAGAATTGCCGAAATTGAAATAATGCCTCTGCTGAAGAGCGGAAAATACTATTCAGCTGTTTACCGCGGAACAGATGCCCTGAAAAGTGCTCTGGCCGGAACATATCAACCTGCCGGGAAGTCGCGTCTTTCACTTCCGGGCAACATGAACCCGGTTACCATCGTGCTTCTTCTTGCTGCAGTAATTCTCACCGGCAGGATAGTAGTCAGAGTATTACAGAAATCACATTAACATAATTTTCACCGGAACCATGTAACTTACATGCCTTACATGGCATGTATTGCTTTTATCCTGGTCACTTGAACATCATCACCGGCCAAGGCAGGGTGTTGCGGTAGATCCGGTAATAAGGCACCAGCATGGCGCCAAACGACCGGTTGTAACCGGCAATGGAGGGAATAGAAGAACCCGCAAAATCGAGTATAGTATTTGTGCCTGCCAACTCTTCGGCAATTGAGTTGATAACGAAATATCCGGTGCGGTTTTCACGGCTCTCATCACTGGTGGCAGTAAACAGAAGGGTAGCGTTGCCCGGCACCTCGACCACAAACAGGGCGTACACAAGCTCGGCACTGCTGTTCCTAACCCCAATGAGCCGACCCCTGCCGCCTGATATACAAAACTTCATCAGTGCGGCAAGCTTCCTGTAGTCGCGCGGTTTCACGCCCCTGAGACCCAGCCCTGTGTTCCGCCGGAACAGGTTAATGGCTTCAAGGGGATCTTCAAGATTTTCGATTTCAGGTTTCAATTCAGCGGCCAGTTTGATATTTCTGCGGCAGTCGCTGCTGTATCCTTCCCATATCGCTGAATATGGCACCGACAGGTCAAGTTCATAATTGTCACGCTCAACTATTCTGAAGCTGCCGTCATCAGGCATCTGAGCAATGGAGATATCCACAAGCCTGTAGAACAATGGCATAAAGCTGAGGTATTCATCGAGTTTCACTGTCACATTGTTGTCGGGTGAGAAGATACCCAGCTGCTGCATGAATACCGGCGTGGCAATGTAGTAAAAGCCATACTTTCTGAATGCCGGGACAGGGAAAACCGAATCGTAGTCATCATCCACCAGGGCTTCCCACCCGGGAGCCATCAGGTCGAGATACCACGAGTATGCATATGGTTTACACGACGGTATGCTTCCAATACAGGCATCCCATTTTGCCTTGTCTATCTGTTTGTGCGACAGGTATTCAATCATTGCCGGAACCGATTAAAAGTGTATGTTCGAAAACTTCTCTCCAGCCCTCCCATCCGTTACGTTCGGTAAGACTGCTGTTATGCCATATGCTCAGAAAAACTCCTCCGGTCACCACCAATGAGTCTGCTGTTTCGGTAATGACCGATTTGGCCTTCTGAACATCAAGTTTCATGTAGTCTTTCAGGGTTACATCCATAATTGCAAATGGCGACATCACCAGGGCAGTCTCCTTCTCGGCCACGAGGTCATAAAACCTGAAGGGTACGGAGATACCTGCCCTGAATCCCGGCCGGGAGGGATAGCCAAGGGTATAATCGGTTTTTATTCCATTCGCATGAAGCCACCGGCAGGTGTCGGGAAACCTCAGCACCAGGTAATGCTGACGCGATACAGACGGAACAATACCGGTAACCCTTGCAAACCTCTCTCTCTCCTTCTTCATCAGCGATCCGTCATGCCCTGAATTATACGAGAAATGAATACCTGCATTGTACCGTGATGTAATGCGCCTGACCAGTTCGCCGTAGATTTTGCTGCCGGCAGGATTGTTTCTGTCATATTCCGACCAGGAACCGAAGGGAAGGAAAAACAAGGCTTCTGCTCCGGCATTATCGACAGCCTCAAAAATGTAATCGTAAACGTCGTAAGGGTCCCTGTCGGTTCCTGAAAGCGACCTCAGGCGCTCCATACCGGCCCCTTTTACCAGGTCGCTCATAAACCCTGCGGCACCGCGTAACACCCCCTTACCCCTGTAGGCATAGGCCTGATCAATGTCGAAGGTAACCACACTTCTGAACCTGTTACGCCTGAATGCAAGAAACGGAATCTTCTTCAGAAGGGCCAGGGCAAGTCTTCTTGCCCACAGCTCCACCACCGGTATTCTTAAGAATCCCAGCCTGAAGGCAAGTGAATCCTCGGCCATGAACCGGCCATGCCTGTCGGGCCCGAACTTCCGGTACTCCTCATACCTCGTCAGCATCCAGAATGAGGCGGCAAAGATATCAAAAGGCAGATCGGACGGTGAATCGGACGGGAAAAGAAGCATCAGTCCCCCGTCTGAAGCAGCCGGCGGATCGTCTGCCCTTATTCCGGTTTCGGAAAGTATCCCTTCAGGTTTAACGTTGAACGCTTCGGGGAGGCGTTCAGCAGAATAATTCAGAAATGGAGAATTTCCAATCTTCCTGCGGTCGGTCACCACCTGAAACGACAACCCGAGAAGATCACGAAGCACAACCCCGGCTACATATTCCAGGCGGGGTGAGCTGACAGCGGTATAAAGTTTTATGTCGACCCTCTCCATGTATTCAAATTTATGGATTTTTTTTGGAACCATGCTCTGTGGGATGAGGGAACAGGTTAAGCGTTAAGCAGCAGCACCGATTACCGAACACCGGATACCGACTACCCTTCTCCATGCCCCATGCATTGTCAGCCGAAGCTTCAGCGAAGGCTGGCCCCATGCCTTATGCCCCGTCTCCTTTATGCCCTTGTATGCCTTCATACTCCTATTACGCCACTACGCCACTACGCCACTACGCCACTACGCCACTACGTCACTACGCCACTACGCCACTACATCACTACGCCACTACGCCACTACGCCACTACGCCACTACGTCACTACGTCACTACGCCACTACGCCTTCTATTATATACCTCACATTCTGAGAATGTGAGGTATATAATAGAAGGCGTAGTGGCGTAGTGACGTAGTGACGTAGTGG
>Ga0209835_1000150_pt1 | contig 48866 bp, 54 predicted proteins | sample LakKivwa52mmetaG_FD_184138 | JGI IMG/M metagenome (GOLD analysis project Ga0209835, IMG submission 184138) | Anoxic lake water microbial communities from Lake Kivu, Rwanda to study Microbial Dark Matter (Phase II) - Lake Kivu water 52m metaG... | ecosystem: Environmental > Aquatic > Freshwater >...
CCATCAACGCTTTGCGTTAACGAGGTGCGCATTATACAGCGCTTTTTTTTACCGTCAACACTAATTTCTAAATAATTATGAATTAATATTTACAGTGTTTTTTTGCTGCGTTTCGCTGTCTTATTTAATTCAGCGAAGGCGCGCATTTTACAGTGCTTTTTAATCTCGTCAATACCAATTTAAAAATATTTTTTAATTAGTATCGCTTACGACTAAAGCTTTGTTTTTAGCGCCTCTCAGAACAATTGCAATGAAGCAATCCATAAGAGAAGGCGCGCATTTTACAGCGCTTAATTATTTGGTCAAGCGCTAGTTAGCACTGTTACAATATTGTTACATTTGCAAACTTACGCTTGCCTACCTGTGCCACTACTTTGCTACCTTTATTCAGCGTTAATGCTTTATCAGAAACCTTTTCACCATCGAGCTTAATGCCACCCTGCTCTATAGATCTAAATGCTTCAGATGTGCTGGCCACCAATCCGGCAAGCTTTAATAGCTGTGCAACACCTATCGTTTCACCGTCAATCGCCACCGAGACTTCAGGGACATCATCAGGAATACCGCCTTTGGAGCGCGTTTGAAAGTCAGCTAACGCTTTTTCTGCATCTGCTTGACTGTGGAAGCGCGCCACAATTTCTTGTGCAAAACGCACTTTAATATCACGAGGGTTAGCACCTGTGGCAACATCCGACTTCCATTTCGCAATAGTTTCCAATGACTCAAATGAAAGCAGCTCAATATAACGCCACATCAATTCATCTGAAATTGACATGATTTTTGCAAAGATGATTTCAGGCGCTTCCGCGATACCAATATAATTGCCCAGTGATTTAGACATCTTATTTACGCCATCAAGGCCTTCAAGCAAGGGCATGGTTAATACACACTGCTGACTCTGACCTGCCTGCTTTTGCAATTCACGCCCCATCAGCAGGTTAAATTTCTGGTCGGTACCGCCCAGCTCCACATCCGCTTTCAGTGTAACGGAGTCGTAACCTTGCAGTAAGGGATACAGGAATTCATGAATCGCAATCGGTTGATTACCTTTAAATCGCTTGGAAAAATCATCACGCTCCAGCATTCTGGCAACGGTGTGACTGGCTGCCAGTTTAAGCATACCGGCGGCACCTAACTCAGTGAGCCATTTTGAGTTAAAAACAACCTCAGTCTGCTCAGGTTTCAAGATTTTGAAGACTTGTTCAGTATAGGTCGTGGCATTTTGCTTTACCTGCTCTGCAGTTAGCGGCGGCCGGGTTGCACTTTTACCGGTTGGGTCGCCGATCATGCCGGTAAAATCTCCTATAAGAAACAATACTTGATGACCTAGCTCCTGAAATTGGCGCAACTTATTAATCAAGACCGTATGACCTAGATGCAAATCAGGTGCAGTGGGATCAAAACCAGCTTTAATTCTGAGCGGCTGCCCTTTCTTAAGCTTATCGACTAATTCTGCCTCGATTAGAAGCTCATCTGCACCGCGCTTGATCACTGCAAGCTGTTGGTTGATATCTATATTCACGTCATTACACCTTTAATGTATCTGATAAAGTATCTTATTTTTATAGCCCATTTACTTGTTTTCGTTGAGCATTCTGTTAGTATTTGAGGCCGTGACAAATTTTCGAAGGCAAGCCCGTGGATATTAACGAGCTCAATCACAATTCAAACCAAACGCCTATTTTAGCGCAAAACAACAATAACGCGGAACGCAAGCAGCAACGTAAGTTCAAGCTGCGCTGGGTGTTGGCTATCTCCTGCCTGCCTTTATTTGGTATTTATGCAGCTTTTGGTATCGTGCCGCAAACCATCACCGGCACGATTGAAACTGAAACTGTGATTGAAGAACTCACGCTGCCTATCGCTGAAGATTTAAATAGCTCGGCAGAAGCTACAAACCAAAACTTTTGGTACAAAGATTTCGTTCGCCGCGACGACACCCTGCAAAGCTTACTCAGCAGACTTAACGTTCGCAACCGGGAAGCCTATGATTTTGTGCGCAACAATCATGTAGCCAGCCAAATTGCAAGCAGCCTGATTCCAGGCAGACAAATTGAAGCCGAAACAGATGCAGATGGCAATCTCATCAATCTGGAATATCAATTAGCTGCTGACCAATATATTAGTATTAAGAAATCTGCCGATAATTACGAAGCAGAACAAGTTCAGCGGCAGCTCGAAGTTCGTCCTATCTTAAAATCTGCGAGAATTACCAGTTCGTTGTTTGGGGCCACTGATGCGGCGAATATTCCGGACAGTATTGCCATTCAACTGGCTGACATTTTTGAGAGTGAAATCAACTTTCATACCGATTTACGTAACGGTGACCAGTTCAATGTGATTTATGAAGGTAGCTATCATGAGGGCTCATTGTTGAAAACCGGGGAAGTGTTAGCCGCTGAATTCGTTAACAATGGCAAAACTTATCGCGCTATCGGCTTCAGAAGCCATGATGGCAAAATGCAATACTTCACACCCGAAGGCAAGAGCCTACACAAATCATTCTTGCGCTCACCATTAGAGTTTACTCGCGTAAGCTCAGGCTTTAGTCTGGCACGTTACCACCCGGTTCTGCAAAGAGTGAGAGCACATAAGGGCGTCGACATGGCCGCACCCACTGGCACTCGCGTTAAAGCTTCTGGGGATGCAACAGTAAGTTTTATTGGGCGTAAAGGTGGTTATGGCAATGTCATTGTATTAAAACACAATCAAGGTATCAGCACGGTTTATGGCCATTTGTCCAGATTCGCACCTGGTTTACGTGTAGGCAAAAAAGTATCTCAAGGTGAAATTATCGGTTTTGTCGGCATGACCGGCGTCGCTACCGGCCCACATTTGCATTATGAATTTTTGCTGAATGGCCAGCATCGCGACCCCATGAAAGTTGCATTGCCGAAAGCCAACTCAATTGACAGCAGCAAACGCGCTGAATTTGAGCAGATTAGCCAACAGCTCACTGCACAATTGATGTTATTAGATTCCAGCAACATCGCTGCGCTGGAATAATCCAACTGTAGAACATTCAAAACATATCATGATGGCTGGCGAGCTTTTCATCGGACTGATGTCGGGCACCAGCCTAGATGGTGTAGATGCAGCCCTGGTTAAATTCAACGACCAGGATAATCCCCAAGTTTTACATACGCACTTTATCGCTTATCCAGCTTCACTACGCAGCGCATTGCTCACATTACAGCACCCCACTGAAAATGAACTCGAAAACAGTGCGCTATTAGCCAATCAACTCTCGCAGCTCTACGCACAAGCCGTGCATGAGCTTCTACAAGGGGCAAACGTTTCAAGCAATACTGTCACGGCAATCGGTTGTCATGGTCAAACCATACGTCATCGCCCAGAGCTTGGGTTTACCATGCAAATTGGCAACGCAGCCTTATTGGCTGAGTTGACTAAGATTAATGTAGTTTCAGATTTCAGAAGTCGCGACATCGCATCTGGCGGTCAAGGCGCACCGCTAGTGCCGGTATTCCATCAAGCCATGTTTGCCAGCAAAACTCAAAATCGCGCCATCGTTAATATTGGCGGCATCGCCAACATCACTTACTTACCAACTTCTGGCAGGCTACTGGGTTTCGATTCCGGTCCTGGCAACATGCTGCTGGACATGTGGATAAAGCATCATCTTAATTTAGAGTACGATGCAAACGGCAATTGGGCGCGCAGTGGCGCAGTTATTCATGAATTGCTTAATAAAATGCTAGAAGATCCTTACTTTTCGATGGCACCGCCCAAGAGTACCGGGCGGGATTTATTTAATGCTCATTGGTTAAATCTGCACTTGAATCACAATAGCTATGCCCCTGAAGACGTTGCAAGAACCTTAACTGCGCTTAGCGCAACATCCATCTATCAGGCCGTTTCTGACTTCTGTGGTGATGTTCAGCAAATTTATCTTTGCGGCGGCGGCGCTAAAAACAGTTTATTAATAGAAGAACTTGCTGCATGCATGCCTGAAACGCCTATATTGAATACCGACGTACTCGGCGTTGGCACAGACTGGGCAGAAGCCATTGCGTTTGCCTGGCTAGCAAAACAATGTATCCATGGTGTGGCAATCAATCTTTCAGCAGTGACCGGCGCCGGTGGCCCACGTATTCTGGGTGCAGTGTATCCAGCCTGATTTTGGGGTCAATACTACAAGCTTAAAGTATAATGATGCCAAACGATAATGATGAATAGCAGAATCTTATGAAACAAAAACCTACCAAAGCAACCCTGCATTTAGATAATGGTGCCGAGACCATCGAATTGCCTGTGCTTTCAGGCTCGCTCGGCAATGATGTGATTGATATTCGCGCGCTGGGCAAGCACGGTATATTCACTTATGATCCTGGTTTTATGTCTACGGCGGCGTGCAATTCCGGCATCACTTATATTGATGGTGAAAATGGTTTGCTTTACTACCGTGGCTATCCTATTGAAGACCTTGCCGAACACTGTGACTTTCTGGAAGTCGCTTATTTGCTCATGCATGGTGAGCTGCCCAATGCCGCTGAGAAAAAACAGTTCGTTGATACTATCAGCGGCAGCACTATGCTGCATGACCAACTGAATAATATTTTCCGCGGCTTCAGGCGCGACGCACATCCAATGGCAGTCATGGTAGGAGTTGTAGGCTCACTTTCAGCGTTTTACTTCGATTCAATGGACATTCGTGACGCCAAACATCGCGAAGTGTCTGCACACCGCTTGCTGGCAAAAGTACCAACGATTGCTGCATGGAGCTACAAATACAACTTGGGGCAACCTTTCATCTACCCGCAAAACCATCTGAATTATGCAGAGAATTTCATGCATATGATGTTTGCCACCCCATGTGAAAAATACGAACCCAATCCTATATTGGCTAAAGCATTTGATCGCATTCTTATTCTGCATGCAGACCATGAACAAAACGCCTCAACATCAACAGTCAGGTTAGTTGGCTCCAGTGGTGCTAACCCGTTTGCCTGTGTTTCAGCAGGTATCGCATCACTGTGGGGGCCTGCGCATGGCGGGGCAAATGAGGCCACACTCAATATGCTGGAAGAAATCGGCGATGTGTCACGCATCGGTGAATTCATCAAACGTGCCAAGGACAAAACAGACAGCTTCCGTCTGATGGGTTTTGGTCATCGCGTTTATCGCAACATGGATCCACGTGCAGCGATTATGCGTAAAACCTGTCATGAAGTGCTGAACGAATTAGGACTGAATGATGACCCGATGTTCAAATTGGCAATGGAACTGGAAAAAATTGCGCTTGAAGATGAGTATTTTGTCAGCCGCAAACTTTATCCGAATGTGGACTTCTACTCAGGCATCGTCATGCGCGCGATGGGTATACCAAACAGCATGTTTACCGCGATTTTTGCAATGGCGAGAACAGCAGGCTGGGTTGCTCAATGGTCTGAAATGCATGCTGACCCTGAGGCTAAGATTGGTAGACCAAGACAGCTCTATACCGGAGCTATCAGGCGCGAGTTTGTGAGCACAGACAAACGCTAATGATTGGTGCCTTAAACAAAAAGCCTCGCAATTTGCGAGGCTTTTTTAACGTTTGCTGTTTATCTCTTATACAGAGTCATGCGTTACACTGAAAAGGAAGAACCACAGCCGCAAGTCGTTTGCGCGTTAGGATTGCGAATCACAAACTGTGAACCTTGCAGACTATCCTGATAATCAATTTCTGCACCCATCAGATACTGCAGACTCATTGGGTCTATCAACAACGTTACGGTGTCTTTTTGCACCTGCGTATCATCATCATTCACCTCTTCCTCAAAGGTAAATCCGTATTGAAAGCCTGAACAGCCGCCACCGCTGACAAAAACACGCAGCTTTAAATCTGGTGAGCCTTCTTCTTCAATCAGCTCTTTCACTTTTTTAGCCGCATTGTCGGTAAAAACCAAAGGGGATGGCATATCAACTTCTTGCACTTCTGCTACTGTACTCATGGTGTACTCCTATTTTCAAAGAATTATTTCTTTTGGCATTCAATGCCTGCATTTCACTTATTAGTTACTGTTATTCTGTGCATCGCCAAGGTAGACCAGCTTACCTTCCACAACCGCGCCCGTATGTATTTCCAGAGAGTTGTAATAAACATCCCCAACAATACGGGCTTTAGTCTGCAGCTCTATGTAGTGACTCGCCCTTACCGGCCCGGTAACATTGCCGTTGATCACTGCCCTCGATGCGGTGACGGCACCTTCTATTTTGCCTTGCTCGCTTAGAATTAGTGTGCCTGGTTTGTCATTTGGTTCAGTAACCGCACCCAGCACGGTACCATCCACGCGCAAACCACCCGAAAAATAAACATTACCCTCAATACGAGTATCTGCACCTATCAAAGTTTCGATGGTATCTTGTGTACGATTACTTTTTTTAAAAAACACCCCACATCCTTTCGCAGCTCAACTTTAATCTATCAACAAACTCAATTTATTTTTTGCTGTTCACCATATTTTTATAAAACAACAAATCTTCCTTGAGATGCATATTTTCATCATGCACAGTATCAAGCTCTTTTGCCAGATTTGTTTGCGCTGCTTTTTCAATTTGCAGTTGTCGCTCTACCTGTATAACTTTGGTATTTAGGGTTTGATTTTCAAGCGTAGTTTGCTGCAATTTTTTATAAACATCTTGATTGCTGGAAAATTGCCAGTAAGCAATTAAATACCCCACCAAAATATACAAGCCGCTGATACACCATTGCAGATACCACGGCCGCTTGGAGCGCACAGCCACTTGTTTTGCCGTGAGGCCAAAGTGTCTTCTAATGCGTCTCCTAACCGGTTTCATTTTTATAACGGCTAGGGCAGCAACGGCACTACGCCCAAACCTGCAGACTCAGCCAAACCAAACATAATATTCATGTTTTGCACAGCCTGCCCCGCGGCGCCTTTCACCAAATTATCCTGAACAACCACCAAGGTTAAATAACCCGTCTGTACTTGTGAATGTAACGCAATACGTAATACATTTGAACCACGCACCGAACGAGTCTCGGGCAGACTTCCAGCAGGCATGACATCTACAAAAGACTCATGCTGATAACGCTGCTGATATAAAGCCTGCAAATCAACAACCTTGGCCTTATCGGTCAGTTTAACGTAAATTGTAGACAACATACCACGTATCATCGGAATTAAATGTGGCACAAACACAAACTGAACATCAGATCCTGCCAGGTTAGTCAACTGTGCATGAATTTCTGGATGATGCCGATGGCCAGATACGCCATAAGCCCTCATGGTATCGCTAGCTTCTGCAAATAGAGTGGCCACTTCAGCTTTTCTACCCGCGCCTGAAACACCGGATTTTGAATCAGCAATAATCGGCGCTGAGAAATCAATCAGACCTTGCTCCAACAATGGCGCCAATCCCAACAGTACTGTCGTTGGATAACAGCCAGGATTGCCAACGACCTGTGCAGATTTAATTTTTTCCCGATAAAGCTCAGGTATCCCGTAAACCGCATCGACTAAGACATCCGGGCAGCTATGCGGCATTTTGTACCATTTTTCAAAAACGGCAGTATCCTGCAAACGAAAATCCGCAGCCAAATCAATTACTTTTACATTGGCTGCAAGCAGAGCCTTTGCTTGGCTCATGGCTACGCCATGCGGCGTGGCAAAGAACACAACATCGCAAGCGGTCAGATTTGCTGTCCCCGGGTCTGAAAAGGCCAAGTCCACGAAGCCACGCAAGCTCGGAAACATCTCCGCAACCGGCATACCGGCTTCACCACGCGAGGTAATCGCAGTCAACTCCACATCCGGATGTATCGCTAACAGGCGCAGCAACTCAACTCCGGTATAACCGGTTCCACCCACAATACCTACTTTGATTTTTTTACTTGTCATATCGTTATCAATCAATCTAATGCATGAATTATATGCGCTGTGGCTTTTTCATCCAATCACAAATAAAAAAGGCCGCTAAAGCGACCTTTTTTACACTCAACCGCCAAATATTAGCGTTTAGAGAATTGTTTACGACGACGTGCTTTGCGTAAGCCCACTTTTTTACGCTCAACTTCACGCGCATCACGTGTTACATAACCTGCATTTGACAACGCACTTTTCAAAGCTGCATCGTAGTCAATCAAAGCACGTGTAATACCGTGACGTACCGCACCCGCTTGGCCAGACTCACCACCGCCAATCACGTTGACCATGATGTCAAAGCTAGTGGTGGTGTTGGTCAATTCCAATGGTTGACGCAGAATCATGCGTGATGTTTCACGTGAGAAATATTCGTCCACTGGCTTATCATTCACAATGATGTTGCCTTTGCCAGATTTCAGAAATACACGCGCCACTGAGCTTTTGCGGCGACCTGTACCATAGTTATATTTACCGATCATTTTTTATCCTTAGATGGTCAATGGTTGCGGTTGTTGTGCCGCATGGTCATGCTCATTACCCGCATAAACCTTCAATTTTTTGATCATGGCATAGCCTAAAGGACCTTTAGGCAACATACCTTTCACTGCTTTCTCCAAAGCACGGCCTGGGAAACGATCCTGCATTTTAGAGAATGTTGTTGTTGTGATACCACCTGGATAACCAGAGTGTCTGTGGTAAAGCTTGTCGTCCGCTTTATTGCCAGTCACTTTTAATTTGTCGGCGTTAATCACGACAATGTAATCACCTGTATCTACGTGAGGTGTGTAAATGGCTTTATGTTTGCCACGCAAACGGTGTGCAACTGCGCTAGCCAAACGGCCTAACACCAGGTCTGTGGCATCAACCACAAACCAGTCGCGCTTCACTTCATGTGATTTTGCTGAAAAGGTTTTCATCGTGTTACCAATACTATGAGCTAAAAAAATTAAGAGGCGGATTTTATGCCAAAGCAATGCCTTCTGTCAAACAGAATTACGCGGCATCGTGCGATTTTTGCAAAATACTTTTGAAATCAGTATCAGCCGGCATTTAAATAATGCGCAAGCATACCAGCGAATACAAAAAAACCGAACCAATTATTGCCTAAAAATGCACGAAAACAGTTTTTTCTGTCGCGATGGCGTATCAGCCAATAGTGATACATAGCCACTACCAATGCCAACACGAGACCCAAGTAGTAGTAAATACTAAAATTGAGCTGCTGTCCTACCAAAAGTAAAATCGTCAAAGTCAGTGCATAGCACAGCATCACCGCCAGCACATCAAATCGGCCAAAGGTAATCGCAGAAGATTGAATACCGATTTTAAGATCATCCTCCCGATCCACCATCGCGTATTCGGTGTCATAAGCGACAGCCCAAAATACATTTGCAAGCAACAAAATCCAGGCAACTTGCGGCACTTGATTATTGAGTGCAGCAAACGCCATTGGGATACCAAAACCAAAAGCGATGCCTAAATATGCCTGTGGCATGGCAAAAAAACGCTTGGTAAGCGGGTAGCTTGCTGCCAGAAACAAAGCCATGAATGACAGCTGCACCGTTAATGGATTTAATAGATTCACCAAACCAAATGCCAACAAACTTAACGTCAATGCCAATATGCAGGCCGCTTTTTTACTCACTGCTTTTTGCGCCAATGGGCGATTTTTAGTACGCTCAACCAAACCATCAAACTTGGCATCCGCAATGTCGTTCATCACACACCCGGCACTGCGCATCAGCACAGTGCCTAAAACGAATATCAAAACCACACCCATATCTGGTTTGCCATCACCTGCAATCAACAACGCCCATAGCGTTGGCCATAACAAGAGAAGAATGCCGATGGGTTTATCCAACCGCATCAGTCGCACAAAATGCAGACTCTGATTTTTAATTGCGTTAGCTTTCAACACTAGACCGTTTCAAGATTTCATCGCTTTAAGATTTTATCAATGCAGGTAAAAATATCTCAACCACCATTATGCTCGCGCAATTTAAACTGAATATGGAGCGCCGTGCCCATAAAAATTCTGGCTTATCTGACAAGTGCTTTATCGCTGCCTGATACAAACTATGATTTAAGGACAGTTTCTTGTAAGCCAGCGGTGTACGTTTCACATTTGGGTTGGCAAATAGCACAGCGCCCAAAGGTTTATTGCCCAACCTACCTAAACTGCGCCATGCTCCTCGCAAGCTTTGGTAAGGCAAAACACTGTGTGCAAACACCACCGCCTTGGCTTCCCCAAACAACAACACTTCACGTATCTGCGCATATTCTCGCGCAGCCACATTCAGCAAACGTGCTTCTTCATGGCTTGGCTTTTGCGCAGAGACTCGCACTGGGTGCACCTTGAAATCTGCATAGCTTTTTTGTAAGCGCGCAGTCAAAGAATCGGCCTCGATAAGCCAACTGCGATAAGGACGACTTTGTACCGGCTTTTTAAGCCAGCGTGCACGGCTGCCAGTGACATGTTGATTAATTTTCACGCTTCGGATTATCTCATACTCACAATGGAGTTGATTGCAAAGTTGAGATGATTAAGCGGCAAGCTAGACCTTCACCAATTCACCAGCACTCTGCATCCAGCGATTCAAATGTGCTTCTACTTGCTGCGGATATTTTTTCAACAATTCATCAGCCCGCGTTTTGGCGAATTCCAGCAAATCTGCATCGCGTTCCAAATCAGCGATTTTCAGCATGGGTACCCCACTCTGCCGAACGCCCAACAATTCACCCGGGCCACGGATATGCAAATCAGCCTGCGCTATTTCAAAGCCGTCGTTACTCTCATAAATCACTTTTAAACGTGCTCGCGCCGTTTCCGAAAGTTTGGTCTGATACAGCAAAATGCACAGACTTTTTGCTGCGCCGCGCCCTACACGCCCACGCAGCTGGTGCAATTGTGACAAACCCATGCGCTCAGCATGTTCAATCACCATCAAACTGGCGTTGGGCACATCCACCCCTACCTCAATCACCGTAGTCGCCACCAGTAGCTGCAACTGTCCGGAACTGAACGCCGACATCACCGTTTGTTTTTCTGCCGGTTTCATACGGCCATGTATCAAACCTACTTTCAGATCGGGAAATTCGGCCTGCATTAAAGCAAACGTATCATTGGCTGTGGAGAGCTGCAGCGCTTCTGATTCCTCAATCAGCGGGCATACCCAATACGCCTGATTGCCCTTCAGGCAGGCATCACGCACCCTCTGCAGGACTTCATCACGCCGCGTCTCGGATATGAGCTTGGTCACCACCGGTGTGCGCCCGGGCGGCAGCTCATCAATCACGGAGACATCCAAATCCGCGTAATAACTCATAGATAAAGTACGCGGGATCGGCGTAGCACTCATCATGAGCTGATGCGGCTCCGGCTGCCCCTTCTGACGCAAGGCCAGGCGCTGATGCACGCCAAAGCGATGTTGCTCGTCTATGATGGCTAAACCCAAATTCTTAAACTTAACTGCCTCTTGAAACAGCGCGTGCGTGCCCACCACAAACTTAGCGCTGCCGTCTGCAATTGCGATTAGAGCAGCTTCACGCTCTTTTTTACTTTGGCTGCCGGTCAGCCATGCGGTTTGAATATTGAGCGGAGTTATCCAAGTGAGCATTTTGCGATAATGCTGCTCAGCCAAAATTTCAGTCGGTGCCATCAGCGCCACCTGCCAGCCGTTTTCAATGCTCTGCAAAGCCGCCATACAGGCCACGATGGTTTTGCCACTGCCGACATCGCCTTGCAGCAAGCGCTGCATGGGGTGTGGCTGGGTTAAATCCTGTTGAATTTCCAACGCCACCTTTTGCTGTGCATGAGTCAGTGCAAACGGCAAACTTTTAAGCAATGCAGAAATGAGTAATTTGGAGGGCTGGAATTGCGGTGCACTAACACTGCGTCTGCGCGCATAGTGCTGCCGCATCGAAAGCTGCTGCGCCAATAACTCATCAAATGCCAACCTGCGCCAGTATAGGCTGCTTTTATTTTCTAAAGCCTGCATATCAGCATCAGGCGCAGGATGATGCAGCGCATGCACGCTATCAGCAAAACTGGGCAGACCCAGCGACTGATAAATGGCTTCAGGTAAGGTTTCTTTCAGAGACGCCAAACCCAAGGCCATGCTCACCGCCTTGCGCAAATTAGGCTGCGTCAGGCCTGCGACTGTAGGGTAGACAGGGGTTAAGGTCTCTGCGACTTGAGTTTTCTGCCCCACAGATTTGCAAGTGGGGTGCACCATTTCATAACCAAAAAAACCACTGCGAACTTCACCATATACCCGCAATTGATTACCCACCTTGAGTGCAGCAATCTGACTCGGGTAAAAATTCAAGAAGCGCAGCGTAAGCTGCCCGCTGGCATCCTGCAATCGTGCAATCAACGCTTTGCGGGGCTTATAGCTGACTTCGGCATGCACGATTTCACCTTCTACCTGCGCCGAATCTCCCAAGCGCAAATCGCGAATCGCAGTAATATGGGTTTCATCAATATAGCGAAGCGGTAAATGCAGTAATAAGCCCTGCAAATTGCTGATGCCAAGTTTGGCAAGACTAGCAATTAAAGGCTTAGTAAATGCTTTGATTTGCGCGAGTTGCGTCACAATTTTGGGATTAAGGCTAGGTTTGTTTGCTTCAATTCATACGATAAACGGAGTCTTAACCCCTTAAATCAATCATCCACGAAAAACACAAAAGTCACGAAAAAGTAAGTTTTTTGATGCTGATGAAGTCTCGTGCTTTTTGCGGATAAAGCAGATTGACTAAATCACCATCACGCCATCAGCCTCTACCAGCGCAGCGCGTGGCAGTGAAGCGACGCCTACCGCAGCGCGGGCAGGGTAAGGCTGGCTAAAGTATTCAGCCATGATGGTGTTCACCAGTGTGAAATGTGATAAATCCGTCAAAAAGATATTGAGTTTCACCACATCCGCCAAGCTGCCGCCTGCGGCTTCCGCCACAGCTTTAAGGTTGCTGAATACACGGTGCACTTGTGCTTCGATGCCATCCACCATTTGCATGGTTGCAGGATCCAAGCCGATCTGACCGGATAAATAAACGGAATTACCTACTTTAACCGCTTGTGAATATGTACCAATAGCCGCTGGTGCGCCTTGTGTTTGAATGATTTGTTTTGTCATGATTTTGCTTATTAGTTGAAGAAATAAATAATTAAAAAAGAATGGTTAAAAATTGACTGCTTAAAATGGCACTCAAGAATTACTTATTGAGAATTAACTTTGCCGCTAGTAGAACGAATATTAGCCGCGCTGCCTTTAGTACGGTTAATACGCATTACATCAGGGATTTTGCGCAGGCCACGCATTAAATCGGCCAGATGCACGCGGTTTTTCACTTGCACCGTGAAATAAAGATTGGCGTATGCACTACCGTCTTCTTCTTCTACGCTTACGCTGTCAATATTGGAGCCTGCATCGGCAATGCCTGAAGCGATTTTAGCCAGCATGCCAGGCTGATTGGCGACGGTAAGATTAAGATTGGTTTTAAACAAGCGCGCGCTCTCCGGCTCCCATTCCACATCCAGCCATTTATCCGGGTCGAGTTTAAATTTACGTACGCTGGGGCAATCATGCGTATGAATGACCAAGCCTTTATCCTTATTGATAAAGCCCAAAATCGGATCTCCGGGAATCGGGCGGCAGCATGGGGCAAACTGTACCGCCATACCTTCCGTACCGCGGATCGTAATTGTATCCAGTGACTTCGCAGGCAGCTTGGTGTGCTTTTCTACATGCACATCAGTCATGGCAATCAGCTGATGTGCCACCATCACATTCTGGCGCTTACCTAGGCCGATTTCGGTAAGAATTTCATTCTTTTCTTTCAGGCCGTAGTCACGTATCAGTTTTTGCCAGTCTTCTTCTGAAATCTGTTTAGGGTCTACATGCATGGCACGCAGTGCCTGATTCAGCAGACGCTCGCCAATTTGTGCGGCCTCTGAAGTCCGCTGCGACTTGAGGAAATGCCGGATATGCGCGCGGGCGCGACCGGTAACCACGTAATTAAGCCAGGCAGGATTGGGATTAGCTAAAGAGCCGGTAATAATCTCAACATGGTCACCGTTTTTAAGTTCCGTGCGCAACGGGGCCAGCTCATGATTAATACGTACCGCAACACAGCTGTTGCCAATGTCCGAGTGCACCGCATAGGCAAAATCCACCGCAGTTGCGCGTTTAGGCAACGCCATAATACTGCCTTTAGGGGTGAACACATAAACTTCGTCTGGGAACAAATCAATTTTAAGATGTTCCAGAAAGTCGAGTGAATCAGTGCTTTCACTTTGAATATCCAGCAGGCGCTGCAGCCATTGATGAGTCTGCTGCTGAATGACCGTCAACTCAGCATCAGTGGCTTTATATAACCAATGCGCAGCGACACCCGCATCGGCAATATTATGCATTTCGGTACTGCGAATCTGCACTTCTATCGGGGTGCCAAACGGGCCTAGCAAAGTGGTGTGCAAAGACTGATAACCGTTGGCCTTAGGAATCGCAATATAATCTTTGAATTTACTCGGAATCGGTTTATACAGGGCATGTAAGGCCCCCAGTGCCAGATAGCACTGCGACAGATCTTTAGTAATGACTCTGAAACCGTAAATATCATAGACCTGCGAAAACGGTGTGGCCTGACGCGTCATTTTCTTATAAATGCTGTACAGGTGCTTCTCACGGCCGGTTACCTCGGCATCCACATGAAATACCTTGAGTTGATGCTGAATTGACTCCAGCACTTTGCTGATCACTTCCTTGCGGTTACCACGCGCCGCCATCACCGCTTTGGAAATGGCGTTGTAACGCATCGGATACAGGTATTGAAAACTTAAATCTTCCAGCGTTTGATAAATCGTGTTCAAACCCAGACGGTTAGCAATTGGGGCATAGATTTCCAGCGTTTCTTTGGCGATGAGTCGTTGCTTCTCCGGGCGCATCGCTTGCAGCGTCTGCATGTTGTGCAGGCGATCCGCCAGCTTGACCAAAATGACTCGCACATCCTGCGACATGGCAAGCAGCATTTTTCGGAAATTTTCTGCTTGTGCTTCGCTGGCGCTCTGAAACTCGATTTTATCAAGCTTGGTCACGCCATCCACCAGCTCTGCCACTTGCTGACCATACAGCTCTTTAATATCCAGCGTCGTGATGGGCGTATCTTCCACCACATCGTGCAGCAGTGCCGCCAGAATCGTAGGCACATCCATGTGCAAATCGGCCAGAATGCAGGCCACCGACACCGGGTGCGTAATATAGGGCTCGCCGGTTTTACGTACCACACCATCATGCGCTTTAAACGCATAACGATAACCTTGCCAGACTTGCTCGATATCCTGAGGTTTTAAATACTGATTGAGTTTGAGACTTAGAAGAGAGTCTTTACTATCCGCAGGCAGCAAAGGGGGAGGCGCTGGTTTGGATGGTTCCGCTTTAGCGTGATGTGCGGCTTTAGACATAGGATGTTCACTACCGGCGCCAGATATTATTGAAGTTGAACGTGTGCAAACAGGCAGTTAAGCATGTATGCGGCTTAACACTTCCACACCTACTTTGCCGGCTGCAATTTCGCGCAGTGCGATCACAGTGGATTTGTCGCGGGTGTTGTGCACGTTGACCAACGGCTCAGAGCCATTGTGCAACTGACGTGCGCGATAAGCCGCTACCAGAGTTAACTCAAAGCGATTAGAAATTTTTTCCAAACAATCATCTACTGTAATACGTGCCATATTGATATTTCCTTATGTTGTTTAAACACTCAATCTCAGCTAAACGGAGATTTAAGTGAGCGTGTCGATTAATGCAGCATAGCGTTGCAGCTGGTTACCAGTTGTCAGCCGACGAGAGCGAATGACTGCACGGATATCCTGCAGTGCATCTTCAAAATTAAGATTGATTGTAACATAATCAAACTCGCCTACGTGGCGCATTTCTTCGCGTGCTGCGGCCACTCTGCGGGCGATGGTTTCCTGGCTGTCCTGACCACGGCTGTTAAGACGCTGCTCCAATGTTTCTATGGAAGGCGGCAATACGAAAATGCTCACTGCCTGGGGATATAAACGTCTTACCTGCTGCGCCCCTTGCCAATCAATTTCAAGAATCACATCATGACCGAGTTTGAGCGGGGCATCCACCGCGCACTGTGAAGTACCGTAGCGTGCGCCATGTACATGCGCACTCTCCAGAAACTGAGCTTCACCGAGCATCAGTATGAATGTAGGCTCATCAATAAAATGATAATCCACACCATTCTGTTCACCGGGCCTAGGCTGACGTGTGGTGTGAGAAATGGACAGCTTCAGGTTGGCGTCTTCCGCCATCAGTGCCTTAATTAAGCTGGTTTTACCCGCTCCGGATGGAGCTGAAATAATAAAAAGATTTCCTGAAGTCATTGCCAATATCCATTTAATGATGACTATCTCAGTACTAGATTTAGCACTAGACGCATCAAGTCTTTTATTTTAAAGCACTCATAAACAGAGTGAAACAAACGTGTAAGATTTTTATGCTATTCAATGTTCTGAATCTGCTCGCGCATCTGCTCTATCAACACCTTAAGCTCCATTGAAACCTGTGTGGTATGCACAGAAACCGACTTGGAACCCAAAGTATTGGCCTCACGATTCAATTCCTGCATTAAAAAATCCAAACGTTTGCCCGCGGGTGCGTTACCGCCTAATACCCGTTTGACTTCTGCAACGTGCGTGGACAATCGCTCCAGCTCTTCATCCACATCAATACGCTGCGCAAACAGCACCAGCTCCTGCGCGACACGCTCGTCATCGATAGTTTTAATAGTTTCTTGTAGCTTTTGCTCCAATCTGGCCTGATATTCTTGATGCAGCTGCGGTAGCAGTGGTTTAACCTTAGCCACCAGCGCTTCAATCTGCACCACTCTATCCAGAATAATAGTTTTAAGTTTTTCGCCTTCACGTTCACGCGAAGCATTAAGCTGTAGCAAAGCCTGCTGAACCAAACTTTTAACTTCTTCTGCAATCGTATTTTGATCCAGCGCTTCAGATTGCAGCACGCCGGGCCAGCGCAGAATATCAGCAACACTGAGTTCGCGACTCTGGGGGAAAAACTGCTGCGCCCTAGTTTGCATCGCGGCCAACTGCTTCAGCACGCTTTCATCCAACAGCGGCGCTTGTTCACTTTGGCTACGCTGCAGCAAATTGAGCTTACACTCCACTTTGCCACGACTGAGCTTTTCGCCTATCAGTTCTCTAATTAGCGGTTCAAAGCATTTCAGGCTATCATCCAGCTTAAAGTGCAAATCCAGATAACGGCTGTTGACAGCCCTGAGCTCCAGCAGCAGCGTAGCACTTGCTAAATTTCGTTCTACGGCAGCAAAGCCGGTCATACTAAAAGTCATGTCGTGATCCCAGATAATTAACAATTATAGGTAAGGCAGCAACCTACATTCGCGGAAAATAAATCTCGCTTATTTTATTAACATTTACGATGATGCAAATTCATTAAAAAACTTTAATTACAATTGATTACGCGTTATATTGCCTAAAGAATTGCAGATAAAAGCAGATTATAGTCAGAAGCTATCCATTAAAGTGTCGAATCCCAAAAATTTAGCGTTACCCACCGGCTATCAATTGCAGGACTATGAAATCAAAAAAGTCTTGAGCTCGGGCGGCTTTAGTTTTGTTTATCTTGCGCACGACCCGCAAAAAAACTTTGTGGCTATCAAGGAATATCTGCCTTCTTCCATCGCTCTGCGCCACGAAAGCGCCACCGTACTGCCCAATGAGGACGACATTGCCATGTTCAGACATGGCCTGAAAAGTTTTTTTGACGAAGGATTGGCGCTCGCCAAAATCGAACATAAGAATATCGTTCGCGTACTCAATTTTTTTAGAGCCAATGAAACCGTTTATATGGTCATGCAATATGAACGCGGCAAGTCTTTACAGTCTTATATACTGGAACAAAGCGATTTCGTATCTGAAAATTTTATAAGGCGCGTGTTTGCAGAATTATTCAACGGCCTGCGTGAAGTGCATACCCAAAAACTGCTGCATCTGGACATCAAACCTGCCAATATTTATATCCGCCTAGATGGCTCGCCGGTATTGCTCGATTTTGGCTCATCCAGAAATACCCTCGGCGCTACACCATCCAAAATTTCGCCCAGTTATACGCCAGGGTTCGCCTCACCGGAACAATACTATGACCGAACATTATTAGGCCCCTGGAGTGATATCTACAGTATAGGTGCTACCATGTATTCTTGCCTGACCCGTGCTTCGCCAATGTCGGCAGACCAACGTATCAAAAAAGATTTACTGGTGCCTGCGGTTAAATTGGGCAAGGACCGTTATTCAGAGAGCTTGCTGGAAATCATTGATAGCTGCTTGGAGCTGGATTATCTTAAACGTCCGCAAAGCGTATTTTCATTGCAGAAAGCACTGCTCGAAAACGCGCGTCTGCCCAAGCAAAAAACGGCTTCGTTAATAAAATCGTGCATGCGTTCAGCAAGCCTAGTAAACCTGAATCCAAATGATCATGAATTCTAGTCGTCATAAATTCAAGTCATCATGAAATTTACGATTTTTCAACATAGTCGCCAGGGTCCACGCCCTTATAATCTGGACAGACTGGCTTATTCTTACAGCAAAGATTCTTTATTGCTGATGATTGCCGATGGCATGGGCGGACATCGTCATGGTGAGGTTGCGGCGCAATTGGCAGTCGCCACTCTTACCGATGCTTTTCAGCGCATGGCATTGCCAGCTTTGGCGAATCCGGCCAAATTTTTAATGTCGCAACTCCATTTGATACACGACCTGATTGCAAAAGTGAGCGAAGAACAGGAAATGCTAGAAGCTCCGCGCACCACCATCGTCGCTGCGGTGGTTCAGCATGGCATGCTTTATTGCGCTCACGCCGGAGATTCGCGTTTATATCACTTCCGCGATGGGCACTTGCTCTATCGCACAGAAGATCATTCCATCGTACAGTCTATGTACAACAAAGGGATAATTAGCAAAGATGAAATGCTGCATCATCCTTATCGACATAAAATATTTAGCTGCCTGGGAGGTGACGTAGCGCCTAAAATCGCAATTACCGAACGCCAGGAACTCGCAGAAGGCGATACGGTTTTGTTATGCACCGATGGTTTATGGGGTGCAGTCAGCGACGAAGAGATTAAATACGCAATGCTAGGCGCTTCAATTTCTGAGAATGTCACCGCTTTGCTGGATACTGCTGAAGCTGCCGATGCTGACCAAGGTGATAATATGAGTGCCATTGGTTTGCAATGGGGGGGTAGATTGGATAGTCAACTCGCAGTTTCTACATTGCAATTGCCACCGGGGTTTTCTACCACCATCATGAATCCATTAACGCATACTAATTTGGATTTTAATGACCCTAGCTTGGCCGACGATTTAAGCGATGATGATATTGAAAGAACCATCGCCGAAATACAAATCGCGCTGCAAAAAACCAAACGTAACAAGTAATTTGCAATTAAATCATTTTCTATTAGGTAATTTTTAGTCAGGATTCAATGATGTCTGTAACCCAATTAGCTAGCCGGCCAAGCCAACGCGCCCATAACGAACTGCGTAAAGTAGAAATCATTCGCCATTACACCAAACATGCCGAAGGTTCGGTATTGGTGAAATTTGGTGACACCCATGTGCTGTGTACAGCCAGCGTAGATGAAAAAGTCCCCGGTTTTCTAAAAGGCAAAGGTCAAGGCTGGGTAACTGCTGAATACGGCATGCTGCCTCGCTCTACCGGCAGCCGTATGGATAGAGAAGCTGCCAAAGGTAAACAGTCCGGTCGCACGCAGGAAATTCAGCGCTTAATCGGCCGCTCTCTACGCGCGATCATTGATTTGGAAAAGCTGGGTGAACGCAGTATCCAGATTGATTGTGATGTGATTCAAGCAGATGGCGGTACCCGCACCGCCAGCATCACTGGTGCTTATGTTGCGTTACATGACGCTATCTCCACATTGCTGAAAAGCGGTAAAATCGACGAATCACCGCTCATTGATGCGGTAGCCGCCATCTCAGTTGGTGTGCATCAAGGCCAACCAATATTGGATTTAGACTATATTGAAGATTCGGACTGCGATACTGACATGAATGTGGTGATGACCGGCAGCGGTGGCTTTGTGGAAATTCAGGGCACGGCGGAAGGCTTGGCTTTCTCGCGTGAAGACATGAACGCCATGCTGGATTTGGCAGCACATGGTATTCAGCAATTAATCAAAAAACAGCAAGAGGTATTGGGTGTTTAAAAAACTAGTCATTGCCAGCGGCAACAAGGGCAAATTGCGAGAAATTCAGCACTTGCTCAGCCCTCTTAGCATTGAAGCTATACCGCAATCCGAATTCAACGTGCCGGAATGCGAAGAGCCGTTTTGCACCTTTATTGAAAACGCGCTGGCCAAAGCACGCCATGCCAGCAAACTCACCGGCTTGCCAGCACTGGCTGATGATTCCGGTTTATGCGTCGATGCGCTCAACGGCGCGCCAGGTGTGCTGTCTGCACGTTATGCTAGGAAAAACCCACCCAACAGCTTGCTCACGCAAGATGAACGCAACAACGACAAACTGTTGCAGGAAATGAGTAACATCAGTCAACGACAAGCCCATTTTTATTGTGTCATGGTGCTGGTGCGCCACGAGCACGACCCGGAACCCATCATCGCCGAAGGCAGTTGGCATGGGGTGATTTTGCGTGAATATCGCGGCAGTGATGGCTTTGGCTATGACCCACTATTTCTAGATGATAAAACTGGAAAAACCGTGGCTGAATTACCATTGGAAATCAAAAGCCGCATCAGCCACCGCGGTCATGCAATGAGCAAATTGCTGCAAAAACTGGAGCACTTAAGTCATGAGTAGTAAGTGGCCGAAATGGGTACGTGATGACCAAAGCGTAGTTTCGTGCACTGAAAAAGTCAAAGTAATGACAGAAAACTTTGATGAAATTAAACAAATTGCACAAGATGCTTTAGAAGACGGCCTGCTGATGGAGGTCTCTGAACAGCAGATGCGTGAGGCGCTGCATCAGCTGGTTGACTCATTAATTAACCCTTACAAAAAATAGTACCGAGATCTTACCGGCAAGGCAGGCAAGTATTAAAAAAGTTATCGAAATCAAGGCGGCAGCTGATTTTGGCAAAGCAGCCATCAACACACAGGCGCCGCTGGCTGGCGCTAACACACTGTCTGGCCTAAGCAATTCTCCGCCGCTTGCTTTGTATATCCATATTCCGTGGTGTGTCAAAAAATGTCCGTATTGCGACTTCAATTCGCATGAAAGTCGCTTTAAAGATGGCAGTATTCCTGAAGCTGCATACGTTGATGCACTGATTGCGGATTTGGAACTCTCTACACCTAAAGTGTGGGGCAGAAAAATTAAAAGCGTATTTTTTGGCGGCGGTACACCTAGCCTGTTTTCAGCAGAATCAATCGACCGTATTTTAAGCCAAGTGCGAGCACTTACTCCGATGGAATACGATGCTGAGATTACACTCGAAGCTAACCCGGGAACAGTAGACAGCGCACATTTCGCGGGCTACAGAGACGCCGGCGTCAACCGTTTGTCTTTGGGTATTCAAAGTTTTAATGCAAATTATTTAAAAACACTTGGCCGTATTCATGATGAACAACAGGCGATTGCAGCAGCCGAACTGGCTCTAAAAACCTTTGAGCGGGTGAATTTGGACATCATGTATGCTTTGCCTGAACAAACCTTGGCACATGCTTTGCAAGATGCTCAACAAGCACTGGCGTTAAACCCTGATCACTTGTCTTTCTATCATTTGACACTGGAACCCAATACGCCGTTTTATCACACCCCGCCCAGCCTGCCCGATGACGATACAAGTGCCCAAATGCAAGAAGAGATTGAGCTGCTGCTAGCTGCACATGGTTATGAGCACTATGAAACTTCAGCCTTCGCCAAACCGGGCAAACAGGCGCGCCACAATTTAAATTACTGGCAGTTCGGTGATTATCTGGGCATTGGTGCCGGGGCGCACAGCAAACTGAGTTACCATGACAAAATCACGCGCGAAAGTAGAAGCAAACACCCGAAAGCCTACATGGAACAGGTGCAGCAAGGTCAAAACGCAGATCGAGTTTGGGAAATCAGCCGTGAGGAATTAGGCTTCGAATTTATGATGAATGCGTTAAGACTGACAGAGGGCGTGCCGCTCAGCCTATTTCAGCAGCGTACCGGCCTCACGCTTACCAGCCAGCAAAATGCACTGCGGGCTGCACAAGAAAAAGGACTGCTGGAAATATCCGCAGATCGGATTTGGCCTACACAGCTTGGTCAACGTTTCTTGAACGATCTGCTAACTTTGTTTTTGGAATAAAGATTATTGAAAGTCTAACTTGCTATAGCCGAGTAGCGTGCCTGTGGCATAAGCCGTGTCAATCAAAGCAACCTGATATTCAGTCACGGCACGCAATTCTTTAAGCTGCGCATCTCCCAGCCGGGTGAGGGTTTCCAGTACCTCCGTCATGGTACGCAAGCCCTCATTAAACTGCTTTAATTCCGCCTGATAGTTCACACCCGCTACAATCACTTGCTGTCTTGCCGCCAAAATACGCTGCCAATTTTGCTCTACATAATCCAGCGCATCAAAAATCTCTTTTTTCACCGTGAGCACCTGCAACTCTTTTGTAGCCAGGCGCTGATTTCTCTGCAATACAGCGCGCTCGAGCTGCTCTCTTCTCACGCCATTGTTTAAAGGCATTTCAAATTTCAAGCCAATTGACCAATCGCTAAACTGACCATTAAAAAGGTTCTGATACACATTGTTAAAATTATTCTGCGTATTAGAAAGCGCGCCAGACTTATACCGCTGCTTGTTTACATTTTTATGAATAATACATAAACAATGATAGCGCACAATGCACTAATTCGACCGCATTTCAATTATTTGAAAGCGTTTAGCTGTCTGAGCGCGTATGACATAAATCAACTCACAGCAAATAAACAAGAAAAATCATCAATCAGTGCTTTACTTATCAAATAGGAATCATTATCATTTACATTAAATGGTAAACAAGATAAACTCCAATCCCACTTTAGTAGACTCAAAATTTAATAAAGTATCAACGATTGAATAAATTATTGATTACAAGTTTAGGAATAAATCAGGCGTAATAAATTTTAAACGCAGCATTTCAATCCTAACGCTTCGAATTAATTTGAGTTTTAAATTAATTAACTTGGGTTTCAAATTAAAAAGTGATTTGCACTTATGAATATACTCAAACCAACCGCATTTCACACGCCAGTGCCTAATATACAGCTGGTGGTTAATAATCAGTCTGTCAAAACTGAGTCGCTCGCTTCATTTCGCATCGCGCCCTACACAGCCAAAACTCAGAAACAGGTCGATCATATTTCATTGCCTATCATATTACTGGTGGCGCTGCTGCATGTATTTGCCGGCATGCTGCTGATGCAGAATCAACAAGGCATACAAACCGCCAGCACCAGCCTGCCGATGATGGTCACCATCATGCAGGAAAAAGCAATTGAACCAGACCCTGTAGTGATGCCAGCAGAAACGAAACCTGTATTGCATACAAAACCAAAAGTTGTAGCAAACACTCAAGAAAAAACTAAAATTCTTGCGACTGAAGAAAAACCTGTGGTCAATGAAGAAACATTGCCGGCACCCGCTCCGCAAGCGGCTGAGATTACAGAAACACCAGCCGCAGCTAAAGTGGCCGCCGCTGAAACGCCAGTAAAGCCTGAACCCAAAGCGGAACCTGTTTACGTAGCGCCTAGTGTGGGTGCAAACTATTTGCACAATCCTGCCCCTGAATATCCGCAGATGGCGCGGCGGCGTGGTGAGCAAGGGCGTGTTTTAATCAAAGTGTTAGTCACCAGCCAAGGTGAAGCCAGCAACGTGACGCTGGAAAAAAGCAGCGGCTCTAACTATCTGGATGAAGCGGCCATTAAAGCTGTGAAAAACTGGAAATTTGTTCCCGCTCGCAGCAATAACGAGGCGGTAAGCGGCTATGTGACCGTGCCTATCAACTTCTCGTTGCAAAGCTGATAAATTCAGACCTTGCAATCCATTTTCAAATCGAAAGTATTCATGAATAGTTTCAACAGCATTGAATTTATTTTGGCTGGCGGCACAGTATCGATTATCGTCGCAGTGATTTTAGTTGTGATGTCTATCGCCAGCTGGTACCTGATTGTGACACGGGCTTTCGGTATTTACAGAAAAAAACGCCAACTTAAAAACTATATCCAGCAGTTCTGGCGGACTGAAAATCTGGAAAAAGCTGCTGCACTTGAAGATCTGTCCGGATTATCCAGCATTACCAAACGTGCTATTGCAGCGAATCAGCATTATCAGCAGATCGGCGGCAAGAATCAGGATATCTGTAATAAAGATGAATTTATCGCACGGGAAATCAATCGCGAAATTACTGCTAAATCTGAAGCTTTGCAGCAAGGTCTATCCGTGCTGGCATCAGTGGGCAGTATTGCACCATTTGTGGGTTTATTTGGTACCGTATGGGGCATCTATCATGCGCTATTTACCATTGCCCAAACTGGTCAGGCTACTCTAGACAAAGTCGCTGGCCCTGTAGGTGAAGCGTTAATTATGACTGCGGTTGGTCTTGCAGTGGCGATTCCTGCAGTATTAGCCTATAACGCAATTTTGAGTGCTAATCGAGGCCTTATGACCACCATTGAACAATTCTCGGAAACGCTGCACACCCTGCTCACCACAGGTGCAATTATTCAAGCACCTGTAAACAAAAACACGCATGACAACTTCAGAGTCATCGAAGGTGCCAAATGATTTCGAGCGGTAAAAATATAGGTGCGTCCAGCGGTAATGCGCCGATGTCAGAAATTAACACCACGCCACTAGTAGACGTCATGCTGGTACTGCTGGTGATTTTTATTATCACCGCGCCTTTAATGACACACGCGGTCAGAATTGACCTCCCTAAGGCGAGCAGTCAGCTGCTGAATGAGAAACCTGAAGTGATTTCCATCTCAATTGATCACAGCGGAAAAATGTATTGGAATGAGATGGCTATCAACCCTGCAGATGCTAAGACCAAACTTGAGGCAGCGGCAAAACGGAATCCTCAGCCGGAAGTACACATTCGCGCCGATAAAGATACGCGCTATCAGGTGTTAGCCGAAATCATGGCCAACGCACAAACTGCGGGCATCACTAAATTAGGCTTTGTCAGCGAGCCAAAATAATTCATCAACGCTTTCCTCGCACGGCATCTTTATGCGAAAGCTGCTTAATGCTGGGAATTAAAATCACATTGGGCTGACTGAAAATCGTAGAAGGATGTAAATCCGGTTGCACTGCCTGATTGAGTTTGATGGTCTCCGCAATAAAATACTTCTGCATGTGCGGGTTTTTTGGATAAATTAACAGTGCCAGATCGCGCACTGTTTCGCCTGGTTGCAACAGCCATTCCATTTCCGTCAGTGCTTCTGAGCTACTTTTAGCAAACAATAGTGGTGTATGCAGCAACATTAGACTGTTTGCCAAGACCAACACCAGTTTGTATATAAAACTTAGCTTCATCACTAAATCCGAGACATTATGGCAACGATTTGAGAGCCTGACGCGCCCGAGCAATAGCCGCTTTAACCTGAGCAGGTGCTGTGCCACCGACATGGTCACGACTATTTAGCGAACCCTCCAGGGTCAGAACTGCGTTCACATCTTCTGTAATTTCACTGGCAAACTGCTGCAGTTTATCCAGTGGTAAATCACTTAAATCACAATTATGGTCAACCGCATAGCGCACCGCCAAAGCTACTGCTTCATGCGCATCCCTAAATGGCATACCCTTTTTCACCAGATAATCAGCTAAATCGGTTGCCGTTGCGAAGCCCTCGCTCGCGGCCTGGCGCATCTTCTGTTTATTGACGCTGATGCCACGCATCATGTCAGCGTAAATTTGCAATGTCACTAGCAGCGTGTTCGCGGTATCAAACAAAGGCTCTTTGTCTTCCTGATTATCTTTGTTATAAGCCAAGGGCTGACCTTTCATCAAAGTCAGCAATGCCGTCAAATGCCCATAGACTCGGCCGGTTTTACCGCGCACCAGCTCAGGCACATCCGGGTTTTTTTTCTGTGGCATGATAGATGAGCCTGTACAAAAACGGTCGGCAATATCCACAAAAGCGTAACGTGGTGAGCTCCATAAAATCAGCTCTTCAGATAAGCGCGACAAATGCGTCATCACCAGTGAAGCAGCGAAAGTAAATTCAATGGCAAAGTCGCGGTCTGAAACTGCATCCAGAGAATTTTCACAAACGCCATCAAAACCTAAGGTTTTAGCTACCATTTCGCGGTCGATTGGATAGCTGGTTCCAGCCAGTGCCGCGGCGCCTAGCGGCAGACGGTTAATACGTTTTCTGCAATCTGCAAAACGCGCAACATCTCGTTTAAGCATTTCTACATAAGCGAGTAGATGATGGCCAAAGGTCACTGGCTGCGCGACCTGCAAATGCGTGAAGCCCGGCATCACAGTATCAAAATGTGCCTCAGCCAAATCCAGCAAGCTGATTTGCAGCTGCTGCAGTCCTGCCAGCACTTGGTCCGTCGTGGCACGCAGCCATAACCTAACATCTGTAGCCACCTGATCATTACGGCTTCTACCGGTATGTAAGCGCTTACCAGCATCCCCAATTTTATCGGTCAACCGCTTCTCGATATTTAAATGCACATCTTCTAAATCCAGCAGCCACTCAAACTGTCCTGCCTCAATTTCCTGCCTAATTTCTGCCAGACCTTGCTGAATCGACTGAAAATCTGCCTGAGAGATAATGCCTTGTTTACTCAACATTTGCGCATGGGCAAGCGAGCCCTCAATGTCATACATTGCCAGACGGTAATCAAATCCAACTGATGCCGTGTATTTTTTAACCAATTCGGCAACAGGCTCGTTAAAACGTCCCGACCAGCTGGTATCTTTTTTGTTAAGTGCACTTGTTTTTTCTGTCACTTTGGATTGCCTATCTTTAATGATTTTATGAGTAATTTATGTTGAGTTTTTTTATTTGCTGCAAACTTTGGCTTAATCTTTGACTTCATTTAAGCTGAACTGCAATAAGATATACTGCAAGAAATATAGCGTAAGTATAATCCAAAACAATTCTTTTTAAGATACAGCGACTTAATCAAGACATGCCGGATAGTGAATTCACATGAAAAATCAATACCGACTGCCTGACATGCGCAATTTGGGAGTGATACTACGCATACTCATTCTTGTGAACTTACTACTGGCATTGGCGGCTTTTAGCTCAAGTACAAGTACTAGCGATTTTTTTCTGCAGTTGATGCGCATCTCGGCACTGGCACAGCCCACATTACTCTTGGGGCTGCTGATGCTTTACAGTGCTGAATCAGCATTACAAAAACGATCATTTGTTGCACATTTAATGACCAGCTTCACTATTGTCATGGTATCCAGCTGCGCAGTACATCAACTTTTTGCAGCATCGGGTATTTTTAGCGATTTACCTAGTCTCGGTCGCGTGCTGCTTAGCAGCGCAAGCATCTTTACAATATGCGTATACTATTTTCAATTGTTACATAGAGCGCACTCTCCAGCCGTGATGGAAGCACGCTTGCAAGCTTTGCAAGCGAGAATACGACCGCACTTTTTATTTAATAGCATCAATGCCGTGTTATCGCTAATACGCAGCCAACCTAAACAAGCGGAAAACGCGCTGCAAGACATGGCAGACTTATTTCGCGTGCTCATGGCTGATAACCGGGAGCTGGTGCCGCTGGCTCAGGAAATCGGTCTAAGCCGACAATATCTTGCCCTTGAAAAACTGCGATTGAACGAACGCCTAAATGTGCATTGGCAGGTCGATAACATGCCGCCGGATGCACTGATTCCACCGCTAATTCTGCAGCCGCTGATTGAAAATGCAGTCTATCACGGCGTCGAGCCGCTGGCAGAAGGTGGAACCATCAGCATACAAATCTATACGCAAGCCAATGAAATTCATCTGATATTAAAAAACCCCAACCATGCACAAACGCAATTGCATCAGGGGAATAAAATGGCGCTCAACAATATCAAAGAACGTCTGGCGCTGCATTTTGATTTGGAAGCCTCGCTCACCAGCACGCAAAATCAAGCTGAGTACATCGTGCATATTCGCCTGCCCCATCAGCGCAACCGCCGAAGCGTATAGCAAACCAATTTAAAAGAATAAAATCACAATAATGATGCTAAAAGTATTGATTGCTGATGACGAAACACCCGCACGCAGCCGCCTTAAGGATTTGCTGACTGACATCGGCAATATTGAAGTCTGCGGAGAAGCAAGTAATGGCATTGAAGTCATTACACTTGCAGAGAAATTAAAGCCTGATGTACTGCTGTTGGACATTCGCATGCCAAAGATGGATGGCATTGAGGCAGCGAGACATCTACAGACACTTGCACAGCCCCCCGCAGTGATATTTACCACGGCATATGACACGCATGCTCTAGCCGCCTTTGAAATGAGTGCAGTTGATTACCTGCTGAAACCAATTCGCCTAGAGCGCCTGCAGGTAGCATTGCATAAAGCTGGCAAATTGCTACCTACACAATTATCCGAAATCAATAAATTATCCGCAAAAAGAACCCATCTCAGCATTTCTGAGCGGGGGCGCATTTCATTAGTGCCAGTGGCTGAGATTATTTATTTGCGTGCAGAGCTTAAATACGTCACCGTGCGCACTGCACAGCATGAATATTTAATTGAAGCTTCCCTCACACAACTTGAACAGGAATTCGGCAATACATTTATCAGACTGCATCGTAACTGCCTGGTTGCCGTCGCCTACATCAGCGGCTATGAAAAACGCAGCATCGCAGGCCATCAGGAGAAACAATGGGTAGCCTTGCTAAAAGATGTGCCTGACACCGTCATCATCAGCCGTCGACAGCAGCATCTGATACGCCATACACCTTAAACGCCATTGAGCAAGTGCCTGATAAGCTTGTGATAAAATGCCAATATTATCAATTAGCAGCGCTGAAGCATGAACAACTCTTCTCACACTTTCCCCGCTCCAAAAAAACTGGTCATCGCCTCGCGTGAAAGTGCGCTGGCGATGTGGCAGGCACGTCATATTCAGAGCCGCCTGCAGGCGCTTTATCCTGCTACCGAAGTAAGCATTTTGGGCATGACCACCACCGGTGACCAGATTTTAGATACGCCACTGGCAAAAGTAGGTGGCAAAGGTTTGTTTGTAAAAGAGTTGGAAACCGCCCTTGCCGATGGGCGAGCTGATCTTGCCGTACATAGCATGAAAGATGTGCCGATGAACCTGCCTGAAGGTTTTATGCTGGCAGCTACCGGCGAACGCGAAGATGCACGCGATGCATTTGTATCAAACGACTACGCTACATTAGAGTCACTGCCGCCCGGAAGCATTGTAGGCACTTCCAGCTTGCGCCGCCAAAGCCAGCTTCAAGCACGTTTTCCACAACTTAAAATTGAGTCCTTGCGCGGCAATTTACAGACACGCCTGCGCAAACTGGATGAAGGCCAATATGCGGCCATTATTCTAGCAGCCGCAGGATTAATTCGATTGGAACTCGGACACAGAATTCGTCAGTTGATCAGTCCTGAACAAAGTATACCTGCAGTTGGTCAAGGCGCATTGGGCATTGAAATCAGTACCAGCCGACCCGACTTGCTCAACGTGCTGGCACCACTCAACCACGCAGACACGCAAGTCTGTGTTGAAGCTGAGCGCAGCATGAGCCGAGCTCTCGCCGGCAGCTGCACAGTTCCGCTGGGGGCTTATGCAGTGTGTAAAAATGACACCATTCATATCACCGGTTTTGTTGCCAGCGTTGATGGGCAACAAATGCTGGTAGAAAAAGCAACTGGCAACCGACTTGAAGCTGATGCTCTGGGCAAGGCGCTGGCGACACAACTGATTGCCAAGGGCGCAGACAAAATTTTAGCTGCACTTTAAAGCTGCTGGCTAAACATAGTTTGTTGCAGAACAACGCCCCATGAATCCAGATTCTCCACTTGCTGGTTTGCATATTGCGGTTACCCGACCACTGGCACAAGCGCAAAGCCTGTGCGATGGAATTGTACGTCTAGGCGGCACCCCTATCTGCTATCCATTATTGGCAGTGACTGAGATCAGTGATTACACGCAATTTAAACAGCAACTGCAAAAACTCAGCAACACTGATTGGGCTATTTTCATCAGCACTAATGCAGTAGAGTTTGCCATGCCATTAGTGAAGCAGCAATACTCAGAGCTGCCGCCTCAATTAAAATTTGCCGCGATTGGCCCGCAAACAGCGAATGCGCTTAAAGATTACGGTATCAAGCAAGTGCTCATTCCTGAGCAGCGCTATGACAGTGAAACTTTATTGTCATTGCCGCAAATGCAAGATATGAGCAATCAACGTGTCGCTATTTTTCGCGGTGTAGGTGGTCGTGAATTAATGGCAGAAACGCTTAAATCTCGCGGTGCAGAGGTTTATTTTGCGGAAAGCTATCAGCGCATTAATCCACAAATTAATACGGATATTCTCGACCAGCAATGGCAGCAGCATAAACTTCATGCCTTGGTGGTCACCAGCAGTGAAGCGATGCGCTATTTGCTGAAACTGGCAGAAAATAGTCCTTGGCTCAGCCATGTTACATTGTGCGTTAATCATGAGAGAATAGCTGAGCTACCTAAGGCGCTCGGTTTAAAAGTATTTGTTGCACAAGCACCGGGAGATGATGCCATGCTGGAATGCTTATCAAAACTTGCTAATTCATGATGGATGACCAACACCATACGCTGCCATTTTTAAAATCACATGCGCCCTCTATGGTGAGCATAGTGACTTATCTGCTTATTGCCATTGCATTATTCACGCTGGCTTGGCAATGGCTAAACACACGCCATCGTTTTAACGATATTGAGAAATCGCTCAGTATCAAACTGGAGCAGTTCGAAACGATAAACGAACGCAGCCTGACTTTAGCAAAACAGGCTGAAGAGCGTGCTGCTCAAGCGAATGCACGCACCATTGTGCTTGAACAGCGTTTGGCTGAATCGCGCGATCAGCAAGAGGCACTACAAACACTTTACACTCAGCTCGCAGAAAATCGGGAATCTACTGCGGTGGCCGAGGTTGAGCAATTACTCACCATTGCAAGTCAGCAATTACAACTTAACAGCAATGTAAAATCTGCATTACTAGCTTTACAGGCAGCGCAAAAAAGACTCGAACCACTGGATTTACCACGCGCAATTCAGCTGAGGGAAACACTCGCACTGGAAATTGAAAACCTGCGTGAAATACCGCAGCTGGATGTTGTCAATCTGAGCGCTCAACTCACACAACTATCCGAACTGTGCGGAAAGCTGCCACTCATCAGTGAGCGTCAGCCCACGCTAAACGCCGCAAGCCGAAAAACAGAGACACCGCCTGCAAATGGGCTGACTCAATGGCTGCAGCCGCTGTGGGAAGACATCAAAAACCTGATTACCGTAGAACGTATCGAACAGCCTGAGCCACCTTTACTGGCCTCAGATCAGGCATTCTATCTGCGCGAGAATATCCGACTGCGACTGCTCACCGCACGCATTGCCTTACTGCAGCATGACGAAACCACTTACAAAGCTGACCTAAACATGGTGAAAAGCTGGCTAATCACTTATTTCGATACCAAGCACCCTGACACCATTAGAGCCATGCAGCTGGTTAAAAAATTGGCCGCACAGAAAATCAGCATGACCCTGCCACAACTGACTGACAGCTTTGCTGCAGTTAACCGCTACAAACTTTTACTGGAAAATAATCACTAACTTTATGATTAAGCGCGATATTCTATGGTGGTTATGCATGCTGTTATTGGCAGTCGTTGTGGTATGGCTGCTCAGCAGTGATCAAGGCTATGTGCTGATTGTGCGCAATCCCTATCGGATACAGATTTCATTTAACTTCCTGCTCGTGGCAATTGTACTGATGTTTATCGGCTTGCATTACAGCCTGCGTTTAATACATTTTTTGAGACGCATGCCCACGAAAAAACGCAGTCGCCAGGAAACTCTAAAACTTAAAGCTGGCAATGCGGCACTGTTAGAAGGTATGCATGCGCTCGCTGAGGGCGACATTGAAAAAGCGGAAGTTTCAGCGAAACTCGCACATGACTTAATTCAGAACTCAGACTTGGAAAAACTAATACAAGCACTGGCAAGCGCAAAAAACAAACAAGGAGCGCTGTTCTAGCGCCCATTTAACTCATACTTTACTCAATAAATTATGCCGCCGCCGGATTTGCGGGGGTAGGTTTTGCATAATTAAAGGCATCTGAATAAAACGCATCTTCGGGCAGACCGGCCTGTTTGAAACTGGTATGCGCTACTTCCACCATGGCGGGCGCCCCGCAGCAGTAGACCTCGTAAGCACTCAAATCAGCAATATCATCCAGCACCGCTAGATGCACTAAACCAGTTCTGCCTAGCCAGTGATCCTCCGGCTTCGCATCAGACAGCACCGGAATAAATCGGATATTAGCATGCTGCTCTGCCCATGACTGCGGCAATTCAGGCATGTATAAATCCTCGCGTGCACGCGCACCCCAGTAAATCACTATCTCGCGCTGAATATGATGATGCAGCATGTGTTCAACAATCCCTTTAATCGGCGCAAAGCCAGTGCCGCCTGCCACCATAATCATCGGCTTTTGCGAATTATCACGATAATAGAAACTACCGAACGGACCTTCAAAACGCATTATGGCCTTGTCAGGCATTTCTTTGAACACATATTCGGTGAATACGCCGCCAGGTATCAAACGCAAATGAAACTCCAGCATGTTATCGACATGAGGTGCATTGGCGAGTGAAAAAGCGCGGCGTTTACCATCTTTTAACAAAAACTCAATATATTGGCCGGCAAAAAACTGTAAGCGCTCACTGCTCGGGAGCTTAAGGTATAGCGCCATGACATCATGGGATAACTGCTTTTTCTGCTCTACACGCGCTGGTAATATACGCGGTGGAATCGCGCCGATAATAATTTCTCGGCACTCTATGGTGAGATCAGAAAGTGGTCTGGCACAGCAAAATAAAGCCTTACCTTGCTGCTTTTCGTCTTCGCTTAAAGCACTGCGCGCATAATCACCATAATCAACTTCACCGCTCAATATCGTACCTTTACAGCTGCCGCAAGCGCCGTTGCGGCACCCGTAAGGAATATTAAATCCCGCATCTATCGCTGATTCAAGCACGGTTTCATAAGCTTTTGCCTCATAAACATGACCGCTGGGTTGTATGGTGATTTGATAACTCATAATGTTGATTTCTGTCTTTAAAAAATTGATTCAAAAAATAATTAATCTTCGCGGTAAAATTCACCCTCAATCACGTCATCATTGGCGGATGATTTGTCCTGAAAAGGATTTTGAGGCACATCTGTTGGCGTTTGAGATTTAATTGGAATCAGCAGCAGCACCGCAGCGATAATATCGGTCATCACCCCTGGCAATATCAGCAGCATGCCGGCAATCATATTGCGAGCGCTTCCAAAGATCACAGACAGCGGATTCATGCCTGAAGTCATGTTCTGCACCACACGCTGATTAAAATTCGCTTTCTCCTGACGAATCAACCGTAATCCTAGATACCCAATGCCAACCAAATATACAAGCAGCAGCCATCCGTAAGCATCGGCTAATTCAATCAGCAGCCATATCTCTGCAATTGGAAAAGCGAGTAAAATCAAAGCTATTAAAAAACGCATGTATATTACCTAACAATGTTGAATCAAAAATCAGTACTGCTGGTCATGACTAATATGCCAAATCAAGCTGGGGCTGAAGCCTTGGCAGCGTCACTGGTGACAAAAAAACTGGCAGCTTGCGTGAATATTCTTGCACCATGTCTATCAGTTTATGAGTGGCATGATGCATCAGGACAAAACCAACTGGAGCGAAGCAGTGAGATACCATTGCTCATCAAAACCAATCAGTCGCAATATCCGGCACTTGAAGCTGCCATACTTGAAGCGCATCCTTATGAACTTCCTGAAATAATCTCTATCAACGTAGATGGTGGTCTGCCTCGCTATTTACAATGGGTAGACACACAATTATCCGCTTAAGGTTCCACATGCTGAAAACATTTTATCGTTTCTTTTTCATTCTGATGCTCGCAATCACGGCAGCGACTAGCCATGCAGGCACAAGCAACAGTCTGACCGATAGTTTGTTTAACCGCAAACAGGCTGATGAAGAATTTTTATCTCCGGGCCTGGCTTTTAGTTTGGAAATGACGCGCAAGCAGCAGGAAATTGTGGCCGACTTTAAAGTAGCCCCTGGTTACTATCTTTATAAAAAACGCATCCAATTTGCACTTACCCCGTCAGCGCAACATGCACTTAAATTACCGGATGGTGACATTAAGAATGACCCGAATTTTGGTGAAATGGAAGTCTACCACCATGATTTTACAGCAATCATCAAATTAGCTGAGGAAAGCACAGCCCCGATCACTGTGAAAGCGACTTATCAAGGTTGCAGCGAAAAAGGGCTGTGTTACGCACCCCAGCATAAAACCTTCACATTATCAGTGGGCAGCACAACCGATAATCCACCTGTCAGCGCTGGCAGCAACGGCATTTCTGACAACGACAGTCAAGCCGCTGACCTATTGAAGAGCGGCAAGTGGTGGCTGATTATTCTGGGATTTTTCACTGCTGGTTTACTGCTTGCGTTCACCCCTTGCGTATTCCCGATGATTCCAATTTTATCTTCGATTATTATCGGCAAAAATGCCCACGTCTCCCGCCTGCACGCATTCAACTTATCTTTAGCATACACCTTGGGTATGTGTTTGACCTACACCCTGGCAGGCATGGCTGCCGGGCTTTCGGGTCAAATGTTAAGCAGCGCCCTGCAAACACCTTGGGCTTTGAGTTTTGGTGCACTGGTATTTGCAGTGCTGGCACTTTCCATGTTTGGTTTTTATGAGTTGAAACTGCCAAGCAGCATGGAAAACGGCCTCATGAATTTAAGCCAGCGCATTAAAGGTGGCAAATTTTTCAGCGACTTTTTAATGGGCGCACTTTCTGCTCTGATTATCAGCCCTTGTGTCGCTGCCCCTTTAGCAGGTGCATTGCTCTACATCAGCAAAAGCCATGATTTGGTACTAGGCGGCGTAGCGTTATTCTCACTGTCATTAGGCATGGGCACCCCGCTACTACTCATCGGTGCTTCTGCAGGTACCCTGCTGCCCAAAGTTGGCAGCTGGATGAATGCTGTACGCAACCTGTTTGGCGTACTGATGCTGGCTATGGCACTCTGGCTTATTACACCAATTATTCCCGTGAGTCTGCAATTGACACTATGGGCTGCACTATTAATCGTTCCGGCTATTTTTATGCACGCGCTCGACCCATTGCCGATTGAGGCCAAACCAGTATTACGATTTTGGAAAGGCGTTGCACTTATGATGCTAATGACTGGTTTAGCGATGCTGATAGGTGCGTTATCTGGTGCTAAATCACCGCTGCAACCATTGGCTGGATTGAAAACTGCAGCAAGCATTGACACCCAGCACAGCAATCTAAACTTCCAGAAAGTTCGCAACTTGACCGAATTGGAAACGGCCTTACAAAATGCCCAAGGCAAAACAGTTATGCTGGATTTTTATGCAGACTGGTGTGTCGCCTGCAAAGAATTAGAACAATTCACTTTCAGTGATGCGCGTGTGCAAAATGCATTAAAAGATACTGTTCTGCTGCAGGCCGATGTCACCGCAAACAATTATGATGATAAAGCTCTGCTACAGCGATTTAATTTGTTTGGCCCACCTGGCATCATATTTTTTGATGCACAGTCACGCGAGCAAACTCAGCTTAAAGTAGTGGGTTATAAAAACGCCGATGACTTTCTGCAAATACTTAATCAACGCGGCAGCTGCCTGCCTGAGACCATTCAATGCTAAAGAAAATACTCTCGATTTCTGCCTATATCATCGTTATAGTGATCCTAGGCTTACTGATTCGTTATTTCGCTAACAACCCTCTAGCGGGCAAACCACAAATCAGCGCTGCCCCTTTTTACACAGCAAACCTCATCGATGCTGCAGGCAAAAAAGTTCAGCTGGAGCAATATCGCAATAAAATTATTGTCTTGAACTTCTGGGCCACCTGGTGTCCGCCCTGCCGAGAAGAAATGCCCGAGCTTTCTCAGTTACATGATCGTTATCAAGATAAAAACGTGTTAGTGTTAGGTGTCGCCATTGATGAATTGGCAGCAGTCAATGCTTACCTGCAAGCCTCACCGGTAAGCTATCCCATCATCTTGTCTGAAAACGAAAGTATGGAGCTAGCAACAAAGCTTGGAAATGACCAAGCTGTTCTGCCTTATACCGTCATAATCGACGCAAATGGTAACGTAATCGATACATTTTTAGGCAGAATCAGCTTGACGCTGCTGGAAAAATCCTTACAGAAGTTAACACATCCATAAAAATTGTCATATAATCGTTTTGCGTGACATGCAAAGCTTAGCAGGCAAAACATAAGGCCTCACTCTTTCTTGCTGGTCAATTTCTGCCAAATTCACTAAAGTTGCTGGACAAAATACATTAACTTCGGCAAACTTGCGTTTATGAATTGTCGCAATTTCTGTCAAAATCTGTTCACTAAGGCCATTTGTTATGACGTCTAAATCTATTTTAGTCATACATGGACCTAACCTTAATCTGCTGGGCTTACGTGAGCCGGAGCATTATGGCAGCATGACACTTAACAGCATTAACCAAATGCTGGAAGTTAAAGCCAAAGCAGCCAATATTCATCTGGTAACGTTTCAAAGCAATTCTGAAGCAGAACTTGTCAGTAAAATTCAATCATTAGCCACGGAAAAAGCGGATTTCGTCATTATTAATCCCGCAGCGTTCACCCACACTTCTGTGGCCATGCGTGATGCACTGAGTGCAGTCAAGACCCCTTTTATCGAAGTGCATCTGTCAAACGTTTTCGCACGCGAGGCATTTCGTCATCATTCTTACTTTACTGATATTGCAGTTGGCATTATCAGTGGTTTAGGTGCCCAAGGTTATGCCTTGGCACTAGATTATGCAATTCAACATATTCATCATTCCTAAAAAATAATAATTTCATCAGATTACCAGAGGCTTAATCATGGATTTACGCAAACTTAAAAAGTTAATCGATTTAGTAGAAGAGTCAGGCATTTCTGAACTCGAGCTTACAGAAGACGGCGAAAAAGTACGCATCAGCCGTAATTTCACCGCTAGCGCTCCGGTGCAGCATTACGCACCGACACAATATACCTCCGCACCTCAGACGGCACCCGCAGCACCTGCTGCTGCAATTGCTGCTGCGCCAGCCGAAGAAGAAGGTCACGCAGTTAAATCACCGATGGTAGGCACGTTCTATCGTTCACCATCACCTGATGCCAAAGCGTTTGTGGAGGTAGGTGATACGGTTGCAGTAGGTGATACGCTATGCATTATTGAAGCAATGAAACTGTTGAACGAAATTGAAGCAGACAAAGCCGGCGTTGTGAAAAAAATCTTGGTCGATAATGGTCAAGCCATTGAATACGGCGAGCCATTGTTCATTATTGGCTAATATTTTATTTAAGATTGGATTCAACTGTCATGGCTATGTTTGACAAAATACTAATCGCGAACCGCGGCGAAATCGCGCTGCGCGTACAGCGCGCCTGCCGTGAACTCGGCATCAGAACCGTTGCAGTGCACTCAGAAGCAGATCGTGAAACCAAATACGTTAAATTGGCTGACGAATCTGTGTGTATCGGGCCTGCGCCTTCCGGTCAAAGCTATCTCAGCATACCTGCCGTTATCAGCGCAGCCGAAGTTACCGATGCGCAAGCGATCCATCCTGGTTACGGCTTTTTATCTGAAAATGCAGACTTTGCAGAACGTGTAGAGCAAAGCGGCTTTGTGTTTATTGGTCCGCGTGCAGAAACCATTCGCCTCATGGGTGACAAGGTCTCCGCCAAAGATGCCATGCGTAAAGCCGGCGTGCCGTGTGTACCTGGCTCTGAAGGCGCATTGCCGGAAGACCCCAGTGAAATCATTAAAATTGCCAAACAAATTGGCTATCCGGTGATCATCAAAGCGGCTGGCGGTGGCGGTGGTCGCGGTATGCGTGTGGTACACACCGAAGCTGCACTGCTCACATCGGTCAACATGACAAAAGCTGAAGCACAGGCCGCTTTTGGCAACCCCATGGTCTACATGGAAAAATATCTGGAAAAACCGCGCCACATTGAAATTCAGGTGCTGGCAGACCAGCATGGCAACGCTGTATTTTTGGGTGAGCGTGACTGCTCTATGCAGCGCCGCCATCAAAAAATCATTGAAGAAGCACCGGCTCCGCTACTTAATAGCAGACTTCGCGACAAAATCGGTGAACGTTGTGCCGAAGCTTGTCGAAAAATTAAATACCGCGGTGCAGGTACCTTTGAGTTTCTGTATGAAAATGGCGAATTCTATTTCATTGAAATGAACACGCGTCTGCAGGTTGAACATACCGTGACAGAAATGATTACCGGTATTGATCTGGTGCAGCAGCAAATTTTTGTGGCAGCAGGCGAAAAACTGAAATTCCGTCAAAAAGATATTCAATTACATGGTCATGCCATTGAGTGTCGTTTAAACGCTGAAGATCCTTACAGCTTCGTGCCTTCTCCAGGAAAAATCAAAACTTTCCATATGCCGGGCGGTCCAGGTGTGCGTATTGATACCCATGCTTACGCTGGTTATACCGTGCCTCCTCACTATGACTCAATGATAGGCAAACTGATTACTTACGGTGACACGCGCGAGCAAGCAATCGCACGTATGCGTATCGCACTGTCAGAAATGATGATTGATGGTATCAATACTAATATTCCGCTACATGCCGAGTTAATGGCAGATGCAGCGTTTCATATTGGCGGGACCAGCATTCACTACCTCGAACAGAAGCTGGGTATCTACAACAAATAAAAACCTGAATCTAAATTCAGGGATGTGCAATTAGGCAAGTATGGCTTGGGTATCACTAAAAATTGAAGCACAGGACGATACCGCTGATTTGATTAGCGATACCCTGATGGAGCTTGGCGCTTTGTCTGCCATCATTGAAGATGCTAACGCAGAAACAATAGATGAACAGCCAATTTTTGGTGAGCCGGGTGACCCGCCACCCGGTATCTGGCAAAAAAATCTAGTGAGCGCTTTATTTGACCATGATGTTGATATCAACGCCATGATGACCGAGCTGCAGGCGCAGACCAAGCTCTCTCAACTGAATTACAGCATCGAAACAATTCAAGAACAGGATTGGGTGCGTGCCACCCAGTCACAATTCGACCCTATCAAAATTACTGAAAATTTATGGATTGTGCCCACGTGGCACAGCGCACCCAAACCTGATGCACTGAATATTGTGCTGGATCCGGGTTTAGCATTTGGCACCGGCAGTCACCCTACCACCCATCTATGCTTAGCATGGCTCACTCACACAGTAAAACCTGGTGACAGTGTGCTCGATTATGGATGCGGGTCAGGGATTTTAGCGATTGCTGCTAAAAAACTAGGCGCTGGTAATGTTGTCGGCGTGGATATTGATGAACAGGCCATACAATCCAGTATATATAACGCTGAACAAAATCAAGTAGATGCCGCGTTTTTTACGGCGAACCAGCAGCAAGCTGAAAGTTTTGATATCGTAGTCGCTAATATTTTATCTAGTGCTTTAAGCGTGTTGGCGCCTGCTCTGGCTGGCGCATGCAAACCTGCAGGAAAAATCGCATTATCCGGAATCTTACGTGAACAGGCGTCCGCAGTTTCAGCCATTTATGCAGAATGGTTTGACATGGAAGCACCTCAATACATGGACGCTTGGGTGTTGCTCACTGGCACTAAAAAATGCGCGTCATAACTCACTGTCCAGCCTGTCAAACTCAATTTTTTGCGACTGAAGAACAGCTCAATCAGCATGACGGGAAAGTTCGCTGTGGTCAATGCCGACATGTATTCAATGCAAGAGAGCAAATACTCAACGTTGCGCAAAATGACAAGTCTGAGCCTGACAAACCGTCATCAAAAAATAGCATAGCGGCTGAGAGCATCAGCAATGCTGTTCCCGCAAAATCTGGTAAGGCCAAAAAAACCAAATCTAAACCGCTTGCTGAAACAGCGCCAGCCCAACCAGCCTATATGGATGGCATTTCAGGAAAATCCAAACTAAACCGCAAACTCCCTGGCAACAGAATTAGTCCTTGGCTATGGAGAATAGCCTGCCTGTTCGCTATATTGACAATCATTGCGCAAAGTTTATTTTTCATGCGTAATGAAATTGCCCTCTACTATCCACAATTCAAACCATTATTAGTGCGGTCATGCCAAGTTTTGAATTGTAAAATTCAGCTGCCAGAAGAAATCGAATTGATTGTAATTGATGATTCGGACATGCAGGAAGACCCTGAACGGGCGGGTTTGATTTATCTCAGCAGTACTTTAATCAACACTGGTGATCACACTGTCGCCTATCCGGATTTAGAACTCACTCTCACCGATGTTGATGATAACCCTATGATAAGGCGCATATTTAAACCTGCTGAATACCTGCCAAAAAACATTAGTCAGGAAACCGGTCTTAACCCTCATGCCGAAATCAGGGTTAAATTGGCAATCAGTGTCGATGAAAACAAAGTTAGCGGCTATCGTGTATTCGTCACCTATTAGCAACCATTGGGCTAAGCTTTTATCATGTGCAAACATTCAGATTTAATCAACCTGATAGCGTCAGCAACACAAGACACTGCCAGCTCCCTGGCGTAGCTTTTGCGCCATGCTAATGCGATTCTTCTGGTTGGCACCGGTGACTGAAACGGAATCACTTTCACTAGTGGATTAGTATATCGTTCTGTAGCAGCGCTGCATGGCAGTACCGTCACCCCTAAATTGGAAGCAACCATATTGCGTATGGTTTCAAGCGAGTTACCCTGCAAAACCTGTCCTTTGCGCGATAAATCTGGGCAAGCTTGCAGCACCTGATGACTATAACAATGTCCGCTATTCAACAGCAGTACATTTTCATCTGCCAGCTCATCTGCATTCACAGATTTTCGTTTTGCCCATGCATGATCAATCGGCACCATCACCACATATTTTTCATCATACAGCGGCATGGTGTTGATCCCGGGCACATCAAACGGCAATGCAATCACTGCAGCATCAATGACACCATTTTTAAGCTGGACTTCCAACTGTGCTGTAAGATTTTCTTCAATATCCAGGGCATTTCCGGTGCGCTTTTGCGCAAAATAGGAATGATTTCCGGCAATAAATACGGACCTACTGAATAAATTAAGCCCAAACGAAATGCACCACTTAGTTGATTGTTACCTTGTTTGGCAATTTCCCGAATATGATTCACTTCTTCCAGCGCCTTAATGGCTTGTTCAATAATCTTTTCACCAATTGGCGTAGGGCTAATATCCGTGCGGCTGCGCTCAAAAATCATCACGCCGAGGTCATCTTCCAGCTTTTTGATTGCCAAACTGAGTGCCGGCTGACTAACAAAACATTTTTCTGATGCACGTCTGAAATTGCGTTCTTTCGCCACCGCCACCACAAAACGTAATTCACTCAAAGTCATGTTTTAACAGCCTGTAATTGATAAGTGCAGTATATCAACAATTATGTCTGAAATAATTCTATAAATCAGCGCTGCGCTTTTTACTTGCAATTAAACTCAGCAAAATACTCGTCCCAAGCACGGCCAAAATCACGGCTAGTGAGATTGCTACCGGAACCTTAAACCAATCCACAATCAGCATCTTGATGCCGACAAACATCAATACCAGCGCTAAACCAAATTTGAGCAAGTGAAAGCGCGCGGCCATGTCGGCCAACAGAAAATATAGAGCGCGCAAACCTAAAATTGCAAAAATGTTGGAAGTAAATACGATAAAAGGGTCATCTGTAATCGCAAAAATTGCCGGTATGCTGTCCATCGCAAAAATCACATCCGATAACTCAATCAACACCAACACCAAGAACATCGGGGTGAACCAACGCGCCCCTTGCTGCGTAATCCAGAATTTATCACCATGAAAATCATGGGTAATACGCAAATGATTTTTCAGCCACTTCAATACAGGATTGCTTGCCAAATCAGGTGTGTGGTCAGCAAATATGAACATCTTGATACCAGTAATCAGCAAAAAAGCACCAAATACGTACAATACCCAATGAAACTTGGCAATCAGCAAAGCACCTAACAATATCATCACAGCACGCAGAATAATCGCGCCCAGCACGCCATAGACCAGCACGCGTTTTTAATACTCCACCGGCACTGCAAAATAGTTGAAGATCATCACAAACACAAAAATGTTATCCATGGCCAAAGTCTTTTCCAACAGATAGCCAGTTAAATACTCCATAACACGCGCATCAGCTACTTCTCGACCTGCCGTTTGATCTAACCAAGCCCATAACACAGCCCCAAACAACATCGCAAGAATAAACCACACCAGCGACCACACCAATGCTTCTTTTGCAGTCACTTTTTGCGCACCATTACGACCCAATAAAAACATATCTACTGCCAACATCAGCAACACAAACATGCCAAAGCCGCCCCACATCCAGCTATTACCGATTGATTGAAGTTCAGCCATCTATATTGAGTTCCTCTAATAAAAAAATGGCACACGTGCAAATTTGCCGGTGTGCCTCTCATTTGCCTGCAGTTAACAGTTATTGTGCTCGCAACGCTGCAATACGGTCATCAAGACTTGGATGACTGGCAAACAGTTTGCTGAAGCCTCCGCCTCCAGAAATACCAAAGGCAGCCATTTGTTTCGGTAAAGCAGAAGGCTCATGCTGGGCTTGCAAACGCTCCAAAGCTGCGATCATTTTGCTGCGACTGGATAACTTAGCCGCACCAGCATCCGCGCGAAACTCGCGCTGACGTGAGAACCACATCACAATCATTGAAGCCAGTAGGCCTAGCACCAATTCTGCAATAATCATGGTCACAAAAAATGCAGGGCCAGTACCACGCTCGGTTTTAAAAATTACTTTATCCACCATATAACCAATGACACGAGACAAAAACATCACAAAGGTATTCACTACCCCTTGAATCAAGGTCAAGGTCACCATATCACCATTGGCAATGTGTGAAACCTCGTGTGCCAGCACAGCTTCCGCTTCATCTTTAGTCATGGCATTCAGTAAACCGGATGATACTGCTACCAGTGAGCTGTTTTTAGTCATACCTGTGGCAAATGCATTCACCTCGGCAGAGTTAAAAATAGCCACTTCTGGCATATTGATACCCACAGCATCCGCTTGTGCACGCACTGTTTTCATCAGCCAGATTTCAGTAGGTGTGTGCGGTTCTTCAATCACTACCGCCCCAGACATTCGCTTGGCTGACCATTTGGAAATCGCCAGTGAAATAAAAGCACCACCAAAGCCCATTATCGCTGCAAACGCCAGCAGATTACTCAAATCTAAACCACTGGCATTTAAATAAGGCTCAACCCCGAGCAAACGCATGGTGACAGAAAGTACCAGCACTATTGCCATGTTCGTTATTAAAAAATAAATAATACGTTTCATAAACATCCTTAAAATTAAAGCTCGAATTATCGAGCTTTAATGAATAAATAATTTGCAGAACCAGAACTCTAAAAAACCCTAAATATCCAGATTATTTGCGCCTAAGGCATTGTTTTCAATAAAGGCGCGTCTTGGTTCTACGTTGTCCCCCATTAACGTTGTGAAGATTTCATCAGCAGCAATTGCATCATCGATCTGTACTTTAAGCAGGCGGCGTACTTTGGGATCCATGGTAGTTTCCCATAACTGCTCTGGGTTCATTTCACCTAAACCTTTGTAACGTTGGATATTCAGGTTATTTTTTGCTTCAGCTTGCAGCCAATCCAATGCCTGTTTAAATGTACTCACTAACTGTTCTTTTTCATTACGTTTAATCGTGGCACCCTGTGCCAATAAACCTTGCAACATGACTGAGGTTTTGAGAATTTGTCTGTAATCACCACTACTTAAAAATTCAGCATTAATTACACAGCACTCTAAGTTACCGTGCACGTATTTATTGATTTCCAAACGATAAGCGTTGGTTTCTGCATCAAAGGCCACAATGACTTCACTACCAACCGCACCTAGAATCGGGCGTAATTTTTCAGCAATCGCATTTGCAGTTTGCTCGCTGGATAAATCAATTTCACCTGCATCCTGAATCGCACGTAATACGCTTTCATCATAAAGCGATGAAATTCTGCGAATTACCGCTTCGGTGAGCACTACCTGCTTGGCAATTTCTGCCAAAGCATCACCGGTTAAAACGCCAGCATTGGTTTTAGTATCAAGTTCAGCGCCTTTGAGGGCTGATTGAAGTAGATAGATATCTAACTCCTGCTCATCTTTAAGGTAACGCTCATCTCTACCTTGTTTAACTTTATACAGAGGTGGTTGTGCAATGTAGATATGGCCACGCTCTACCAGTTCCGTCATTTGACGGTAGAAGAATGTAAGTAGCAGAGTTCTAATATGTGCACCATCCACGTCAGCATCGGTCATAATAATAATGCGGTGATAACGCAGTTTCTCGACACTGAAATCATCTTTGCCTATGCCAGTACCAAGGGCTGTAATCAGCGTGGCGATTTCCTGGGAGCTTAACAGCTTATCGAAACGTGCTTTTTCTACGTTAAGAATTTTACCTTTAAGCGGCAAAATAGCCTGATTTTTACGATCCCTACCTTGTTTCGCTGAACCACCCGCTGAATCACCCTCCACCAGATATATTTCACATAATGCCGGGTCTTTTTCCTGACAATCAGCCAGTTTTCCCGGTAAACCCATCGTGTCCATCACACCCTTACGGCGCGTAATTTCTCGTGCTTTTCTGGCTGCTTCACGCGCTCGCGCGGCCTCAACAATTTTTCCACAGATAATTTTGGCATCTACAGGATTTTCAAGTAAATAATCTGCCAATTTCGCGGCTACGATTTCTGAAACTACCGGCTGTACTTCTGATGAAACTAATTTATCTTTGGTTTGTGATGAAAATTTAGGATCCGGTACCTTCACCGACAACACGCAAGTGATACCTTCACGCATATCATCACCCGTTGTTTCCACCTTGGCTTTTTTGGCTAGTTCATTTTGTTCAATATATTGATTCAATGTACGCGTCATTGCGGTACGCAAGCCGGTTAAATGGGTGCCACCATCGCGCTGCGGAATATTATTAGTAAAACATTGCACGGTTTCAGAGTAAGAGTCATTCCATTGCATCGCAACCTCAATCGTCATACCATCTTTTTCACCTGTGGCATAAAAAGTTTTTGGATGCAGCACAGTTTTGGTGCGGTTCATATATTCCACAAAACCTTTTACACCACCTGAGTAAGCAAAATTTTCACTTTTACCATTACGTTGATCGATGAGTTCAATTTTGACACCATTATTCAAAAAAGAAAGTTCTCGAATACGTTTGGCTAAAATCTCAAAGTGATATTCCACTAAACCAAACGTCTCTGTGGAAGCTAAAAAGTGTACTTCCGTACCTTTTTTATCGGTAACTCCTGTTTCAGCAAGTGGCGCTACAGCCTCACCACGACGAAACTCCATGTGATGGACTTTGCCATTTCGATAAATTTTTAGCTTGAGCCAATCTGAGAGCGCATTTACAACAGAAACCCCCACACCGTGCAAACCACCGGAAACTTTATAAGAGTTCTGATCAAACTTGCCGCCCGCATGTAATTCAGTCATAACGATTTCTGCAGCAGAGCGTTTTACCGCTTTAATATCATCATGCTTAATATCGGTAGGAATACCTCGTCCATTATCAGAAACACTGACACTATTATCCGGGTGAATAATGACTTTAATATCATCACAATGACCTGCCAGTGCTTCATCAATAGCATTATCCAGTACTTCAAATACCATGTGATGTAAGCCGGAACCATCTGAAGTGTCGCCAATATACATACCTGGGCGTTTACGCACCGCATCCAAGCCTTCAAGGATTTTAATGCTGGATGAATCGTATTCTGGTGAGTTTGCTTTTTTATCAGTCATGCTATTAATCTTTATATTAATGAGTTCTTGGTGAGGTGTTATGTTTCACGTGAAACATAACTTTTAAATACGCATTGGCATTACGACATATTTATAGTCTGCATTAGTAGGTACAGTAACTAGACAACTGCTATTAGCATCTGCAAATGAAAAGGTTACTTGATCACTATTAGTGTTATTTAGTACATCTATCAAATAAGTGACGTTAAAACCAATATCCAAAGCATCACCAGCATAATCTATTTCCAATTCTTCTTCCGCTTCTTCTTGGTCACTATTGGTGCTGATGAGTTTTAAATTATTATTACTTAATACCATACGGATACCGCGATATTTTTCATTTGAAAGGATAGATGCGCGTTGCATAGCAAGCAGTACATTTAAGCGTTCAATAGAAAAAGTATTTTTATGGCCACTAGGAATCACTCGATTGTAATCCGGAAATTTGCCGTCAATCACTTTAGATATTAAACGAATATTTCCAAAACTAAAGTTGATTTGCGCACTTGAAATTTCAATCTGTACATTTTCTTCACTATCTTCCAATAGTTTTATCAGCTCAATGACTGTTTTACGTGGCAAAATTACTTCTTGTTTTTCGTAATTCTGTGTCAATTCAGTTGAGGTAAAACTCAGTCTATGACCATCTGTACCGACGATATTTAATTTATTCGCATTTACTTCTAGTAATAAGCCATTCAAGTAATAGCGTATATCTTGTTGTGCCATTGCAAACTCAACTTGTTTTAATAAATCTTTAAGTTGACCTTGTGCAATGCTAATGAGTATTGCCTGATTATTAGTTTTAGTCATAACTGGATAATCGGCAGCTGGTAATGTTTGTAAATTAAAACGACTTTTACCCGCTTTTAACGTAACTCTACTATCACTAGTAGCCATATTAATATCCGAACTGTCTGGCAATGAGCGACAAATATCTAACAATTTTCTTGCTGATATGGTGGTTGAAAAATCACCGCCGATAACATTGTCTATTGAAAGAGAAATCTGCATTTCCAAATCTGTTGCGGTGAGATGAATCTTATTTTGTTTAGCCTCAAGTAGAAGATTAGACAATATAGGTAAAGTATGTCTTTTTTCTACAATGCTAGTGACCGATGTAAGCGGTTTTAATAAGGTTTCGCGGTTGATTTGTATATTCATCTCTTTAACCTAAAATAATATATATAAATAATAACAATAATAATGTTGTGTAATTTTGTGTATAACTATTTATTTTTTAAATAAAACAAATAGTTAGTTAAATTTCAAGTTTCTTGGTAAAGCCATAATCTATTGTGGATAATTTGTTGAGTGAATTTTAAATTTTTTATATTCACATCCTTATCCTAATTTCATCCACAAGCTATCCTTAATATCAGCCGCGAATTACTTGTACTAAAAATCCAATATCTCTGGCGATAGTTGGATCATTTTGTCTTAACTGGTCAATTTCATCACATGCATGCATTACAGTCGTGTGGTGACGCCCTCCAAATGCTTCACCTATTTCCGGGAAACTGTGATTCGTCAGTTCACGAGATAAAGCCATGGCAATTTGTCTAGGACGTGTAAAATTACGTGTGCGCTTCTTACTGTACATCTCTGCAACTTTAATCTTGTAATAATCAGCTACAGTTTTTTGGATATTTTCTATAGTAACTTGACGGCCGCGTACCGCGATTAAGTCACGCAAAGCTTCTTTTGCTAAATGAACATCAATGGTATGCCCAGTAAATTTAGCCATTGCGATAATACGATTAAGTGCCCCTTCAAGTTCACGTACACTGGAGCGAATTTGTTTTGCGATAAAAAAAGCAACATCTTCAGGTAGGTTGATATGAACTGCTTCGGCTTTTTTTAATAAAATCGCTACCCGCATTTCGAGTTCAGGGGGTTCAACAGCAACTGTTAGTCCCCAGCTAAATCTTGTGCGTAAACGTTCGTCAACATCAGCAATTTCTTTAGGATATGTATCGCAAGTAATAACAATTTGTTTTTTAGCTTCAATTAAAGAATTAAAGGCATAAAAAAACTCTTCTTGTGTGCGTGTCTTTTTAGCAAAAAACTGAATATCATCAATTAGTAGTAAATCAAGTGAATGATATTGGCGTTTAAATTCATCAAAAGCCTTGTGTTCGTAAGCCTTAACCACGTCAGATACATAGCGTTCTGCATGGAGATAACGAATCTTAGCATTGGGATTGTGTTGCTTAAGTTCATTACCTATCGCTTGCAGTAAATGTGTTTTACCTAAACCAACACCACCGTAAATAAATAATGGGTTGTAGGCACTACCGGGGTTTTCAGCTACCTGTATAGCCGCAGCTCGGGCAAGTTGATTGGCGCGTCCGGTGACATAATTGCTGAAGTTAAAACTGGGATTTAAACCTGAATCTTCGTTTTTATTAATGGCAGTTTTTACAGGTTTGCTATTTGATGTGATGACTTTTTTTAAATTAATTTTAAGTGCTTCTTCGTCTTGTAAATCAATATCGTTATTAATTTTTAAATGTGCTGCAGGATCACTACCATTTTTTTTATCAGTAGCTTCTCCTAGCACGAACTCAATTTTCATGCCGGGTAGGTTTAGTTCTTCAGCGAACGATTCGATTTTTTTCAAAAACCGATCTTTCACCCATTGCATTACAAAACGATTAGGCGCACTAATTCGAACTGCCTCGCCATCTATTTCGGCTTGAAGCGGTTTAATCCAGGTATTGAATTGTTGCGCAGATAGCTCACTCTCGAAACGGCTGAGACAAGCAGGCCAAAAATTTTCCATCAATTGTTTTTTACCTTAACCAGAATTTTAACTAA